>OLQY01000606.1_pt1 | contig 39486 bp, 36 predicted proteins | sample 1672851 | NCBI WGS metagenome assembly OLQY01 (sample SAMEA3136730, study PRJEB25190) | human gut metagenome | reverse complement strand
TCTGCCTTGCTCCTCCCCGGCGACGCTCTTCTGGCTTTCCAGCCGCTCTCTTCTGTGCCATCCCTATATCCTCTTAATCGTTGTCCGGGAGAAGTTTGATCCGGACCATGATCTGTTTCACCATGCTTCCTTCCGGCAGGCTCATATCATCGATATGCGTCTGTGCCGGCAGATCGCCCTCTTCCTCCAGCTCCAGGCTGATCCAGTTGTACGCTGCCTCCCGCGCATTTTCCACCGCATCTTCCAGATCCGGACCTTCCGCCTCGCAGCACTCCAAATCCGGGAAATATGCCTCATACCCTTTTCCATCTTTCTTAGGCGTAAAAACCGCCGGATATACAAATGTCATGGTATCCTTCCTTTCCGTCCGACCTTTCTGCCCTGCACGAACTATCACTGGATTTTCTGTATGAAACAATCCCGTCCGCGCACCGTCACCTAATTTACTGCTCCAGTGTCACTGTCAGTGCCGGAATCAGCTGTTTCTTTCTGGAAACAACACCCGGCAGTGTTGCCGTCTGCTTCAGCTCTTCATTTGCATCACCTACGTGGAACGCATCTGCCACAACCTGTGCCGCCCCCTGTCCAACACAGAGAAGTTCGGTCGTCTCCGTCAGGATATTCGTCAGCATGAAGAAGATCATATCCAGACCTTCGTCCTCACGCGCTTTCTCCATAAACGGCAGCATACGGTTCTTCAGCTTTCCAAGCTCCTCTGCATTCAGGGAGTTGATCTGACCGACGCCGAAGTTTGTCTTTCCAGCTGAGAATTTCTTGAAATCCAGATACAGAATCTCTGCATCGCTCTTGCCCTTTAACTCGCTGCCTGCCTCAAACATCTGGTTTGCGAACTCATCCAGCTTGATGCCTGCCATCTCAGCCAGAGAAACCGCTGCCGCCCGATCCATCGGTGTGCAGGTCGGAGAACGGAACAGAAGCGTATCGGAGATGATCGCACTGCAGAGCAGACCTGCGATGGTCTTGTCGATCTCCAGCCCCTGTTCGCGGTACATCTGGAAGATGATCGTTGCCGTACAGCCGAGCGGCTGGTTACGGAAGAAGACCGGTCCGACTGTCTCCACAGTACCCAGACGATGGTGGTCAATCAGTTCCAGGATATTGGCATTCTCGATGCCGTCTACCGCCTGGCCGCGCTCATTGTGATCGACCAGAATCACGTTCTTTCCGCGCGCACCCAGTAAGTTACGGCGGGAAATCAGGCCTTTGTATTTGCCTTCTTTATCGAGTACCGGGAAATGACGGAAACGCTTGCTTGCCATCACATCCTTAATATCATCGATGAAATCATCTGTATCGAAGGTGATCAGCTTCTCAGTCTTCATGAAATAGCTGATCGGCATACTCTGGTTAATGAGACGGGCTGCCGTGTAGGTATCATACGGAGTTGTGATGACGGTACAGCCGCGCTCCTGTGCCAGTTTTTTGATCGTCATGGAAACGCCAGCGCCCTCACACACGATGATACAGCTTGCACCCATCTCGATCGCGCACAGCTGCGACTCATAGCGGTTGCCGAGGATAACCAGGTCGTTCTCTTCAATATAATATTCCATCATATCCGGATTAGCTGCCGCAATCAGGACTTTTCCTTTATCAAAGTACTCTTTCTCATCGCCAACAAAAATCGCGCCCTCCAGGGTCTCGATGATATTTGCATACTGGGTGCATGCCTTGGAAAGAATGCTGCTGTCGTATACATTCATATAAGAACGGGTGATATCGCCGACTGTGATCAGACCTTCCAGTATATTCTTATCGGTAACAGCCGGAAGTGTTACCAGACCGTCCTCCTGCATCAGGTTCCATGCTTTTCTCAGGGAAATATTCTTGGAAACACCTGGAGTCTCGCGGATCTCAATATCCTTGACCTGCGTTTTGACGGATTTAATCAGTTTCGGCACATCTACCTTAAAGTAATCCAGTACGAAGGTTGTCTCCGGGTTCAGTTCTCCGGCACGGCACGGTACATATTCGCCGCCCGTCTGAAGTGTTTTGAAATTCGCATAGCCGATTGCAGAACAAATCGAATCCGTATCCGGGTTTTTATGTCCAATTACAATCGTTTTCTTTGCTTTTTCTGCTGCCATTTTTTCCTCCTGATTCGCACCGTGCGCTGCAAATTCTGCCATTTTTCTTTCTATCCTCTGTTTTGATAGAGAAACCTCTGATTCATGAAACTTTTTTGTACAAAATCGCCAATTTTCATAATCTGTTTACACGGTGTTCATATTTTATTCATATCTTATTTTTATACTAAAAGCATAAAAGATTTCACTTTTCAAATTTGTTTTATAGTGATTTTGCACATAGATTTTTCATAATTGCCCCGGATGCTTGACCGCTCCGGGGTCTCCTCTTGTCTACAGCATTTTTCGGCATATCTGAACGTTTTTCTATCCCTATTTCCTTCAAACGTCCAGACCCTTTACCCTGCACTCTGTCACTCAAAACAAGGCGCCTAATCTAAGATCAGTCTTGCCGCCCCATAGATACCTGCATCATTTCCCAATGTTGCCAAGCGAACCTCGCCCTTATTCTCAGAGATCGGGGTCAATTCGCGGTAATAGCGGTCAATCCAATCCGTTAAAAAAGTCCCCGCCTTGGATACGCCGCCTCCGATGACGAAAATCTCCGGATCCACGGTCATCGAAATGGTCGCCAGCGCCCATCCGAGATAATAGCACACGGTGTCCATAACCTCCAGCGCCAGTGCATCCCCGGCTTTTGCCGCATCCAGCACATTTTTTGCGGTGATCGCATCACCGTAGGCACGCATCACCGATGCATCCGGCTTTGCCGCCATCTTCCGTCTCGCCTCCCTGGCGATACCGGTCGCGGACGCTACCTGTTCCAGACAACCGTGTCCGCCGCAGTTGCAGGTTTCTTTCTCGCCCTCGCGGATATGAATATGACCGATCTCGCCGCCCAGTCCGTGGCGTCCTGCAACGATCTTCTGATCGTGTACCACGCCGCCGCCGACACCGGTTCCCAGCGTCACCATCACGATATCATGACAGCCCTTGCCGCCACCCTGCCACATCTCGCCGAGCGCCGCCACATTAGCATCATTACCGGAGCGGACCGGCATTCCATCTAATAACTCACTCAAAATCTTCTGCGGGTTCAGATCGCGCCATCCTAAGTTGACGCAGACCTCCACATAGCCGTCCGGCTGCACCGGTCCCGGAAATCCCATGCCTGCGCCGATCACGGCATCCATCGGAATTCCCCGCTCGTTCAATTTCTTCCTGATCGAAGCGGCTACATCCGGAAGAATGTACGCCCCATTCTCTTCCTTGCGGCTCGGAACCTCCCACTTATAAACAAGCGTTCCGTCCGTCTCAAAAATACCAATCTTAACCGTCGTTCCGCCGACGTCTATCCCAATACATTTTTTTTCCATGTCTGGATCCCTTCCCTTACGGCTGCACTGACAGCCTTTCTTCTATGCCCTCATCTTTTTTCTGCGCTGGCTCTTATTATACGCAATGCATCCCCGTTTTGCAAGGTTTGGAAAGCAAAATACACCTGCCTGCCGGAGAAAGGCGCATTTCTGCTTAAGCGGTACCGCATTCTTTTCTGCCGACAGACAGGTGCCTGTCTTTTATCTTATTTTTTTACCAAAATCAACATTATTTCAGGCTCTTAGCCACCTCTACCACATGCTCAACGGTAAAGCCGAACTTCTTGAACAGAAGCCCTGCCGGTGCGCTGGCGCCGAAACTTTCCATCGCGATGATCTTGCCGTCTAAGCCGGTGTACTTGTCCCAGCCGAAGCTTCCAAGCGCCTCTACTGCTACACGGCGGCGTACTTCTCTCGGAAGTACGGACTCCTTGTACTCCTCGCTCTGCTCCTCGAACAGATCCATACACGGCATGGAGACAACGCGGACTTTCTGACCTTCTGCTGCCAGAGTCTCTTTTGCATGAACCGCCAGAGCTACCTCGGAACCGCTGGCAATCAGAATTAACTCCGGTGTGCCCTCGCAGTCGTCGATGATGTAGCCGCCCTTTAATGCCTCACGGCTGCTGCCTGCCATCGGCTCCAGATTCTGTCTGGTCAGCACCAGTGCGGTCGGTGTGTGCCCGGAAGTAACAGCACTGTACCAAGCTGCCTCTGTCTCGGTCGCATCGCACGGGCGGAATACATGGAAGTTCGGCATCGCACGCAGCGCTGCCATCTGCTCGATCGGCTCATGGGTCGGTCCATCCTCGCCAACGCCGATGCTGTCATGCGTAAATACATAGGTCAGCGGCACGCCCATCAGTGCAGACAGTCTTGCCATCGGTTTGCAGTAATCACTGAATACAAAGAAGGTCGATACATACGCACGCAGACCGCCGTGCAGCATGATGCCATTTCCGATCGCTGCCATCGCAAGTTCGCGGACACCGAAGTGCAGGTTACGTCCAGCTCTGTCCTCCTTGGAGAAGTCGCCCGCATCCTTCATGTTGGTCTTGTTGGACGGTGCCAGGTCAGCAGAACCGCCAAACAGGTTCGGCAGAACATCCTTGATGTAGTTGATCAAGCGTCCGGAGATCGCACGGCTTGCTTCCGGTTTCTCCTGTTTTGCCCAGAATCCGGCGTCATCTTTCAGCGCCTCGCCCGCCTTTGCATTGTGATACTGGTTCCAGAGCGCTTCCATCTCCGGATATTCCTCGCAGTAAGCGGCAAACATCACGTTCCATGCAGCTTCTACCTCTGCCTTCTGCTCTGCGATCTCGGAGTAGTTTTTGTATACCTCTTCCGGTACGAAGAACGGCTCTTCGCTCGGCCAGTTTAAGTTCTTTCTGAGTGCTTCCACATTCTCCACGCCCAGCGGCTCGCCGTGTGCGCTCGCCTTGCCCTGTTTTGCCGGGCAGCCGAAGCCGATCTGAGTCTTGATGGTGATAAAGGACGGATGCTCGGTATCTGCCTTTGCAGCCTCGATCGCCTTGCCGATCGCGTCGATATCATTGCCATCTTCTACAGTGATCGTCTGGAAACCAAATGCCTGCATACGCTCCTGTACATTCTCACGGAATGCGATGTCGGTGCTTCCCTCGATGGAGATGCGGTTGGAATCATAGAGAACAATCAGCTTGGAAAGTCCCAGGGTACCTGCCAGAGAGAATGCCTCAGAGGAAATGCCTTCCATCATACATCCGTCGCCGCCCAATACATAGGTGTAATGGTCAACTACCGGATAATTTTCTTTGTTGAATACGCTTTCCAGATGTGCCTCAGCCATCGCCATGCCGACTGCCATACCCATACCTGCGCCCAGCGGACCGGTCGTCGCCTCAACGCCAACGGTATGACCATATTCCGGATGTCCCGGAGTCTTGGAATCTAACTGGCGGAAGTTCATCAGATCTTCTTTGGAAAGATTTCCGTAGCCAAACAGGTGCAGCAGAGAGTACAGCAGCATGGAACCATGACCGCCGGATAAGATGAAACGGTCTCTGTTCTCCCACTTAGGGTTAGCTGGGTTATGGTTCATATGATGTGCCCACAGTTCATAAGCCGCTGCTGCACATCCCAGCGGAAGTCCCGGATGACCGGAATTTGCCTTCTGGATTGCGTCTGCGGATAAAATCCGGATCGCGTTTACGGATAATGTGTCAATCTGATTCATAAGTAACCTCCTGCTATGTATCTTAATTTTAAAAACTAAACGTGTGTTATTTGAGGCGGATCTCGCGCATCCGGTCGCCGCCGCTGATAATCAGTGAATTGAACGCGCGGCCGCGTGTTACCTGCGCCACAGAGAAATCAAACTCCCCGGCAAACCGCTCCTTGCCGGACAGACTGTAGACCCGGCAGGAATTTTCGTTATTTAGGATGACGGAATCGCCCTGTATATTTATGTTACGCCACGAATACGAGAACTCTGCCGTACCCATAGCGGTTCCATCGGATTTAAACATGCTCAAACGGCTCTCACTTCCGCCCTCGGTGTTGTCCGAGATGACCGCCACATAGTCCTTCGACCATGCCACGCCGCGGACTTCCCCGTCGATCTCCGCCTGGCGCACCAGCGCCGGGCTTGTTACATTTTCCAAAGAGAAAAATGCCACCTGATCATCCGCAAATGCACACGCGTGATCCTCGTCGAGAAACCGGACGCGCGGACAGATGCTGTCTCCCAGCTCATCAAAACCTCCGACCAGACGGTCTGGATAATTCTTTCCATATTCGGAGAAATTGTAAAATACAATCCGGTTTTTGAGTGCCCCGTCCTGCAGATACAAGTCGGAAAGCATGACCTGCGTACCATCCGGCGATAAGGAAACGTCCATCAGGTAACCATTTCCCGACATAACCGTCTTGATCGCCCAGTCAAGCTCGCTGCCGTCTTTCTTGAAAAAGGTCACATACGAAGCATTGCTGTCCTCCACCAGCGCCGCCACGATGCCGTATGCCGATACGCTGACGCGCAGGATCGGCAGAAGCGTCGTCGCCTGTCCCTGGCTTCCGGTCTTATCCACAATATAAATATCATTGCCCTGCTGGTCCCCGATCACGGCATAATCGCCGTTGACATAGCAGATCGGCGATTTCAGCTCATAACTCATCGACCAGACCGCCTTGCCGGACTTGTCCAGATAGGAAGCTCCGTCCTTCGTGTATTTCAGGACATTTTCCCCAAACGGGACAAATTCCGTCGTGCTGCTCTCACTCGCCGCAATCTCTTTTTCCCACGCCACCGTATAGTCCGTGTAGGCATGGTTATCTTTATAATACATAAAACCAGCCGCTAAAAGCGCCGCGATTAACACCGCCGTCAGCACCCTGCGGAGACGTTTCCGTCTGGAATGGCGCTCGGCTTTCTCCGCCACCTCTTCCTCATTTTCCCCGTGGCTTATGCCCCGGCGGGGAAACATGTCCTGCGTGGCGGTGTCGATCACACGCCCTCTCAGCTGCTTTTTCTTCTGTTCCCGTTCAATCGGGTTCATCTCACTCATTTTTTTATCTCCTGTAGCTGGACTGCCATCTTGATTATACACTATTTTAGATGGTTTGGCATTATCTTTTTGCTATTCTCCGGACACATCCGGCAGCACCAGCGTCTGCCCTGCGATAATGCGGTTTTCATCGGTCAGATGGTTGACCGCAAGGATATCGTCCAGATGACGGATATTGCCATAAAGCTTAAAACAGATCCCATAGAGCGTCTCCCCGTCCCCGACCGTGTACGTGCCGCCGGGCTTCAAGTTTGTGACCGGATAGTCCTGTCCCGCTGTCGAATTGCCGCCCGGATTCGGCAGGTCGCGCTGTGCCTCCGGCTCCGGCAAAATGTACGGGGCTTTCGTCTCCGCCATTTTTCCGTTCTCTTCGCTCTGCTCACCAGAAGCCTGTCCATTCTGTCTGCCTGCTATGGCAGTGCCCTCTGTATCTCCATCCGCCGCGCTCTCAAGTGTCCATTTATGCGCCTGTCCTCCGTTTTCCGCTGTTGTTCCGTCTGCATCCACATCCGCGCCGGCCTCGCCGCTCTCAAGCGGCGTCACACTGCCGCGGAGCTGTTCCACCGTGACCGCCTCTTTCCCGTCCGCAGTGCCCCGCACACCATCCGGGAGGACGGATACCAGCACACTCTCCATCTCGCGCATTCTCTGGTAATTGCCGAAAAGCACCACGCCGCCGGCAAGCACCGCGACCGAAAGCACGCCGCACAGCGTCCCCAGTGCCCGGATCGTCCCGTAACGCGACGCCGCCTCCTGCTGCCGCTCTTCCATCCGGTTACGGAAATCGCGGATCACCCGATCGCCGGTGCCTGTCTCCACCCGGCGGGCGTCCTTCCGCAGAATCATATAGTCCTGCATCATCTGGTTTTTCTCGTAGTATATATGATATCCTTTCAAACGGTAAAACCCGTCCTCCGACATCACATAGTATGCCGCTTCACCGTCCACGCCGCTGTTTATGTACATGAGCTGGTTTTTCCCACCGAAATACTGCTTGTGTAGTCGCCAGTAGGTCAGGGGACTTAACATACACCCCGGCGCGCCGCAGATAAACCACCCCTGCACGGTCTTTTTCGGAAATGTCTCCTCCATCCGCTGGTATGCCTTTTTCCATGCCGCCTCCGAAAAGACAATCTTCTCCCCGGACGGCACAACCTCCTCCATCTCCAGCGCCCCGTCCACAAAGAGGCACGGAACCTCCTGCTGTGGATCCGAATTTCCGAGCAGCAGCCCGACCCGGAGTCCCGGTCCGCCGGATGGATATACCTGCTTCAAATACGTGTTTACATAATCTTCCACATACAACCGGACCACCTCATCCCGCTCGCCGATCTGCCGGATATTTTTCGGCAGTTCCGCGCGGGAACCAGAATATTCTCCCATATGTTCACCCCGCTATGATAGATTCTCCTGAAACCGGGTCTGTACTTGCTTCCATGATTTGATTGCTGCATCGTGCAACATTTTCAGTGCTGAAAATACCTGCTCAAATACAGTAACATGATTTTCCGTAATTTCAGGAGTATGATGAATTTCTTTCCGCCTATCATAACGCCGATTGCATGCAAAATTTGTCAAACGGATGCAACATCCAGGCAAAAATTTTCGACAAGCCCGATCCCCGCGCTGATGCAGTCTGCCAGCTGCATGACGAGTGCCAGGCGGATACTCTGCAGCATCATCGGATCGTAATGGCTGCAGCCCGCCACGATCCCGGTGATAAAGAGATCTCCGACCGCGTGAAGCTCCTTGCAGACGCCAAGCCCCGGCTTTAAAGACCCGCGCCCTAACGTGACATAGCCGACGTGGCTTTCATCGCCAACCGAGGCATCGACCGCCACCACCAGTGCATCCGGGTAGCCATTTTTTAAAACCTGCACGTAATGTTCCAGGTTCATCGCGTGCACGGGGCGATCAAGTGTTCCAAATACCAGCGTACCGCGCCGCCGTTCCTGTTTGAGTTTATATCCGATCAACGGTCCCAGACTGTCTCCGGTCGAGCGATCCGTTCCGATGCAGAGGAAAACCAGTTTCTTTTTATGCCTTCGGGTCATTTCTTCCTGAATCAGCCCACTTAACTGCCCTGCCAGCTCTCCCACCGCGTCCCGGCGGGCTGAATTGTAGTAATATATCTCCGGACTGCCACCGAATCGGCTGCGTCCCCGTCTGTTCATCTCCCACACCGTCCTGTTTTCTCCCTGCCTGTTGGACAGGGGTTGTTTTACCTTTATTATAGGCGGGGTGGCAGGAAATTATGCGAAAATTGAAGGATATATACACGGACGAAAAAAGATGTGACAGAAGGCAGCTTTACAGAGCCCGGTGTCACATCTTTTTTCTGGTTGTTCCTATATCTAATTATTTATTTTTATGAAATAAATTCCGCAGTTTACTTTCCGCCGCGTTCGCGGTACTCTGCGATGACCTCGCTTAAATTAACGGCTGTGCTGTTATCCAGAATATGTTTCAGCGCGTCCAACTTTTCTGGATTCAGAAATTCCTTGCCTAAGTAGCACTCGTAGGTATCTGTGATAAAGATTCTCTTTTCCTTGATTACCGTCTCAGTATAATGCAGGCGGCTCTCGACCTCCTGATGGGCTTCTTTGAGTTGTTCGAGCTTTGCACGGCTGTTGCCGGTGATCTCATCGGTCAGGATGGTTTTTGTCACATTTTCGAAGGTGTTTAATGCGTCCTTTTTCTTCTTCGCCGTCTCCTCCAGATCCTGCTCCATCTGGGAGATCTCATCGTCGTATTTTTCCAGATCGTAGAGCGCTTCACTGCGATCCCGGCGGATCGAGGAGGTGATCACCGCGATCTTGCGGTTGTTCGCCGCGATCAGACTGCGGATCGAACGTCCTTCCTGCAGCGCCGCCAGATGGCGATCCTTCGTCCAGTTTCCAATCAGGATATACAGTCCGCCAAAAACAACCACATCCACGCCGTAGATCATCGCCAGGTATAAAGTCTTCTGTTCTGGAAGCAGCTTGTAGATGCTGCACGGGATCAACAGGAAACAGATCGCAAAGGTAATCAACACCGTCAGAAATTCTTTGAATCCCCTCGGGAAATACAGCGCATAGTACAGTGGGCTTTTGCAGACAAATGGAACACGATCCGACTGGAACAGCGTCCGCATCCGCACGGCAAGCTCTCGGTTGTGCGCGTGAAGCTCCTGCGTTTCTTCCTTAATCCGCTCTTTGATGCCCTGGTTTTTCGCCTTTTCGCGGCGTGTCCGCGTGCGTTTCAGCTTATCCTGCAGCTTCCCAAGCTCATCGTCATAGCTTTTTTCAATCTCATCCCGGCGCTTTTTCACGGTCGAATTCACGGCATCCGCCACCGCTTTCCGCTCCGTCTCCAGCACGCGCAGACGCTTTTTCTCTTCCTGAGCAAGCGTCTCCTCCTGTTTTTCAAACTCCGCCAGCTCCACCACTGCCTGTCTGGCGTCTTCCAGAAATGTTTTCACATCCGTTATCGCCTGTGCCATCTCGCCCCTCCCGGTCTTTGTCTTTTTGTAACGGCTGCCTGCCCTTTATTCTTCCAGCACCTGTATCTCCAGATAATCGAAATCGATGCTCTCGATAAAGTTGTCCTGGGTAAAACGCGCCTTATCGTGGCGTTTGAACTCCTCGATCGTCTTATCCAGCCAGACCGGATGCCCCAGATCAAAGGCATAGCAAATCTGGTCGATCGCGTCAAACACCATCGCCGTTCTCGACATTGTATAATCACCGTTGCTGATCACAATATCCCTAAGCATCCGGTTTTCCTTCATCATTTTTCCCCAAAGACGAAACATCCTGCCGTTCCTTTCCCGCTGTCAAATTTCATTTTTACCGTGTCCGGATGTTCTCTCCGGACATCTTTTCTCACAATCTTATGTCCAGTATATCAGCTTTTTTAAGAGTTGACAAGGCGGGGCTTTTCGGCAAAATTCACTGCCACTGTGTCATCGTGCAGCACTTCCCATTTTCAAAAGAAACTGCAGATCTTCCTCAATCCCCCGCACATTTCCAGAAACGTCCATCGCATACTCCATAACCCACTCGGCATCCGGCGTCGCCTGCTTTGCCAGTTTTAAGAAACCGTCAAAATCAAGCGTTCCCTCATGAATCCTCTGATGGCTGTCGTGGACACCGTCGTTGTTGTGGAGATGGTACGCCACAATCTGGTCCGCCAGCGCGTTTACGACCCGCTTAAGCGACCAGCCGTTCGCCCAGGCGTGCCCGATGTCGATGAGCACCGCATACTGTTCCCGGCGGCACAGATCGATAAATTCCTGCTCATCGAAGAGACGGTTTCCGCGCTCCAGGATCCCGGCATTCTCCACAACCACCTGAGTTCCCGCCTCCTCACACAGCTGTTTCACGGTGTAATAATTTTCACAGGAAACGCGGACGCGGTCTTCCTTCTCGCCCGGTATGATGCGGCAGTTGTTGTGATGATAAACGAGATATTTACTTGAAAGCTCTTTCGCATACGAAAGCGTCTTTTCAAGCAGCTCCATCGTGCGCGCATACTCTACAGTCCCCTCCGCTGCCGAATGCTCTGCCTGATAATATGGACCATGGAAGCTGACCGGGACTTCCTTTAAGAGCGGCATGGCGTCCCGCAGGTTCTTCTCAAAGCATTCCTCATGAAACATCGGGAACACCTCGACACCCACCTGTCCTGGAAACCGTTTGAGGTATGGGAGAACCTGGCCAAACTCGCTGCCTTTATACATATTGGTGCTGATAAGAATTTTTTTCATGATTGCATGTCTCCTCTTCAAAATATACGTTCAGAATCTTGTTTTGAAAACACTTTTTTCGCTCTATTATCTCTATTCTTACTGGGCGATCGCCTTTTCCAATTTCGGCACCGCCAGCTTTTCCTGTGCGCGGATCACCATCTCCGGGTAACCGAGCGATTTCTCCGTCCCGCGGTCAAACAGATGCAGCTTTTCCGTCTCCACATGGATGTATACCTTCTCACCCGGCTGCGGAATCTCGCCCTCGCGGATGGCAATCAGCTCGTTCTTGTCTCCCTCGACCTGAATATAAACACCGTACCGGTTTCCGTAATCCTCCACGTAACGGACCACGCCCTCGATCGACCGCTCCTGCGGGGTGCGGCTCATCATCACGTGTTCCGGGCGGACACCGGCGTACAGCAGTCCCGACGGGCACTGCGCGGCGATCCGCTGCCAGATACCCGGAAGTTCTACCTTCTGTTTCCCGATGACAAGCGCCCCGTTATGATATTCCGCCTCCACGATATTCATGGACGGCGAACCGATAAACTTCGCACAGAACACGCTTGCCGGACGATTGTACACGTGTGACGGGGTATCGAGCATTTCCATCTTGCCCCGGTACATGAGCGCGATCCGATCGCCAACCGTCATCGCCTCGATCTGGTCGTGCGTAACATAGACTAACGTCGGGTGGTACATTTCATGGATTTTTACCAGTTCTTTTCTCGCACGCATCCTAAGCTGTGCATCCAGGTTTGACAGCGGCTCGTCCAGAAGGAAATAGTCGGCGCGCTTTACCACAGCTCTCGCCAATGCCACTCTCTGGCGCTGTCCGCCGGAAAGCTCCTTCGGCTTCCGATCCTCCAGCCCTTCCAGTTCCAGCATTTTGAGGACTTCTTTTAAGCGCGCATCGATCTCGTTCTCATCCATCTTGTGCGCTTTTAAACCATATATGATATTATTCTTGACGCTCATATGCGGAAACAGCGCATAGTTTTGAAACACCATCGAGACACCGCGCTCGCCGCACGGCACATCATTTACCACCTGGTCGCGCATCCACAGGTTTCCGGCGGTCACATTTTCCAGTCCCGCAATCATGCGAAGTGTCGTCGATTTTCCACAGCCGGACGGACCTAATAAAATCAGGCGTTCGCCCTCCTTTACCTCCATGCAGAGGTCCTCCACGACCACATTTTTGCCATACGCTTTTTTAACATTTTCAAATACAATATTTTTCATTGAATTAATCTATCCCTTTCTTATGTCCAGCGCAATCTCCCGTTATCCCTTCAATCCAGACGCCGCAAATGTATTGATGATATAGCGCTGGAAAATGATATACAGTACCAGCGGAATCAGCATCGTGAGCACCGACACCGCCATCGCGATCGTAAATTCCGTACCGCCCTCGGCGCTGATGTACATCTGCAATGCCAGCGACAGCGTATAATTTTCCTTGGATTTTAAGATCAACACCGGCCACACATATTCATTCCACGAATTGATAAAGAAAATGATGCCGGTGGAAATGATGGACGGACGCACCAGCGGAATCACAATGTCGCGCATGATTTTCATGTGCCGGATATTTTCCATCCGTGCCGCCTCAATGAGTGCCAGCGGGATTCCACGCATTGCCTGGCGCAGCAGGAAAATTCCCAGCACATCCGCCAGCTGCGGCAGTGCGACGCCCCAGATGCGATCGCGCAGACCGATCTTAGAGATCAGAAGATAATTTGGAATCATCGTGACCGTAAACGGGATGAACAGCGTGCTTAACATAATAAAATACAAAAATCCTTTTCCCTTAAACCGGAAATAGACGAACGCATACGCCGCCAGAAGTCCCGTGATTGTCTTAAAAATCGTGACCGTCGATGCAATCAGAAACGTATTCAGCGTGATTTTCACAAACGGCAGTTTGTCAAATACATGCCGGTAATTTTCCAGCGTCGGATGCAGCGGAATCACCTGAAAAACTGTGTTGAACGCCTCCTGCATCGTCTTAAAAGAGTTGGAAATTGCAAATACGATCGGCATTAGAAGGAGGAAAACGACCACCACCAGAAACAGATGCCAGCCGATCTGTCTGTCTTTAGTTTTCATAGTAAACCCCCTTTTCTACAAACCGGAATTCCAGCACCAAAAGAATGATAAAGAGTGCCATCGTCATGACCGATACCGCCGAGGAAGTTCCTGTTTTATAGAGTGTAAACGCCTCATGGTACGACATATAAATCAGGTTCGAGCTGGCATAGTTCGGTCCTCCCTGTGTGACGACCTTGATCGGCGTGAACACATACTGGAGTCCCTGCACGATCGTCGTAATAAACACATAGATTCCAGTTGCAGAACTCATCGGCACGACGATATCCTTAAAAATCTTCCACATCGGCACATTTTCCAGACGCGCCGCCTCGATGACCTCCATTGAGACACCGGAGACACCCGCCAGAATGTTAATGAAATTGTAGCCAAACGTCTTCCAGGTCGTGATAATGCAGAGTACCGCGATAACCCAGCCCTCCGTTTTCGACCAAAACGGCAGTTTCAGCCCAAACCAGCCTGCCACAATCGCGACCGGACCCGAAATCGGATTCAGAATCCATGTATACAGAATCGAACCGACGACCAGCGAAATCACACTCGGCAAGAAAAAAACCGCCTTGTAAAAACTCTGTCCCTTTTTGATGACGCACGAAAGAATGAATGATAAAATGTACGGCATCACAAAATTAAACACCAGAAGAATCACGATGTACCAGAATGTATTGCCAAAGATTTTCCATGTATTCGGATCCTTCAAAACGGAAATATAATTCCCCAGTCCCACAAACTTCTTGACCGGCTTTACCATGTTCCACTCAAAAAAGCTCAAATACAGCGTGTAAAAAAGCGGATAAAACATAAATACCGCAAACATGACGAGCGACGGCAGCAAAAAAACATATCCAAGCGCTGCCTGTTTTTTGTCCTCCCGATTCAAACTATTTCCTCCATTCTAATGTACGCTCGGAATCTTTCGGCGCCTGCCCAGCCACAACAGCAGGTGTTGGAAAGACTCTGAGCCTGCATTTTATGAAGGGGCTGCCGCCAAACAGCTCTTTCGCGCTCCGGCCGCTTCCTGCGTCTTATCTGCACACAGTCCATTCTGCCAAAACACGTTCTGCTATTCCGCAACAACCCCATTCTCATTTCTGTCCTAAATTTTGTAATGATTTTCCTGCCACCCGAAAGCTGTTCCAAGCGTCAGGCTGCCTGTCCCTACTGTGCATCCAGCAGCTGGTTGATCGCATCCTGTGTGCTCGTCATACCATCTTTCGCAGATACCTGACCGCCCAGAATCTGGTCTCTCATATCCAGAAGAAGCTGCTCTGCCTCAAGGCCTGCATCGCCCGGGAATGCGGTCCATGATACAACGCCGTCCATCTGCTCAATCGCTGCATTCATCATTGTGTTCTCAGCCAGAAAATCTTTCAATCCATTTTCTGCCTCTGCCACATCTTTTCTCGGCGGTACATAACCGGTTCCCTCGGTCCATGCTGCCATTGATTCTACGCTGTAAAGATACTTCTCAAACTCCCATGCCGCCTGAATCTGCTCGTCGCTCTGCGCGGTGATGGCTAAGAAACAGCCTCCTGCCGGAACCTTGCGCTCCTTGTCGTTCCACAGCGGGGATTTCACGGTTGCTACGTCAAACTGTGCCCCCTTCTGTACGGAAGCGCGTCTCGCAATGGTGGTGTAAAGCATCGCACAGTTTCCGTCGATAAAGCTCTGGCAGCCCTCTTCCCATGAAACATGAAGGGCAGAACCATCTTTTACCATATCCTGCATCATCTGCATTGCCGCAATGCCGTCCTCGGTTGCAAAGCTTGCTTTTTTCTTGCCGGATGCATCCGCAGTCAACATATCCGCTCCCGCGCTCTCAACCAATGCCTGCTGCGCCCAGAAATCTGCCGGTTCCTGCATATAGAAACCATATTTTCCTGTCTTCTCTTTGACTGTCTCGGCAAATTCCTGTACTTCCTGCCAGGTCTCCGGTCCATCTTCGGAAAGGCCCGCTTCTTTTAAGAGATCTTTATTAATGTAGAGAACCGGGCTGCTTAAGGAGTACGGGACTCCGACCTGCTCGCCGTTGCTGTTGACCGCCAGGTCTAAGACATTTGGAAGGAAATTATCGGTTAAGAAATTTGCATCCTCGCTGTCGAATTTATCAATCGCATCCTGCGGCGCCACATAGTCAAAGTTATTGGAGAAATAATCCAGAAATGCCCAGCCAATCTGAACAAGCGCCGGTGTATTTCCGGTCGCCGCTTCCGCCTGCAGGTTCTGCATCAGACCTTTGTACATATCCGGGTTGTATTTCGCTACTACCTCGATGTGGTCATTTTCCTCATTAAATTTCTTTACCAGATCGTCTACGACCAGACCTCCCTGGGTTTCTGCGTTACAGTGCCAGTATTCAATCACCGTTTTATCGCCGGATGCCGTCTTCTCTGCCCCGCTCTCTCCGGACGCGCTCTGTGTGTCGCTGCTTCCTGTCGCCGAGCTGGATGCCTGGCTGCATCCTGCCATCAATGTCATCGTGCCTGCCATCGCAAGCGCCATCAGACGTCTCATACTTACCTTCATTCGTTCTCCTCCTGCTGCGGTGTCCCATCTCCCAGTCTGTCTTACCTTGGAACCAGCCATCTATTTCAAAATCGTGATCGGGAGTCCTTTGCCGCGCTTCTCTTCTGTCAAATCACTTGTGCTGTGTCCAGATTCTATCTTAAAGATGGTTTGTAAAATGCAGGAGGTGATTTATGTAAAAATTATCTATAATTTTTGAAAATTGTTTTTTCGAGGTTCTGCGGCATAAAAGAATGTGCCTTTTTGTGTAATGGGGAATTCCAAGGAATTTCCTATTACACACAAAAAAACGCCTCTATCAGTTTTTGCTGATAAAAGCGTTTTTTATTCTATGTTCCGTTTTCTATTTTTAGATCCGGGCTGCAGTTTCCTTCATGGAACATGCCAGAGTGAACGCCGCAGAACGCATATTCTTTTACAGACCCGCCCCTTACAGTCTCTTAAGCAGCGCCTCTCTCGCTTCCTCATAGCCCGGTTTGCCAAGCAATGCAAACATATTTTTCTTATAGCTCTCTACGCCCGGCTGGTTGAACGGATTGACGCCCAGAAGGTATCCACTGACGCCGCAGGCAAATTCGAAGAAATAGAAGAGCTGTCCTAAGCTGTACGCATCCATCGCCGGGATCGTCACTTTCAGGTTCGGCACACTGCCGTCGGTATGTGCCAGAATCGTGCCGTTCATCGCACTCTTGTTGACGAAATCCACGCTCTTGCCAGCCAGATAGTTCATACCGTCCGTGTCAACATCTTCTTTCTTCAAAATGATCTCCGCCGGAGATTCAGCCACTTCCAGAACTGTCTCAAACATGATTCTCGCGCCGTCCTGGATGAACTGACCCATCGAATGAAGATCGGTCGTTAAATCAACCGCTGCCGGGAAAATACCTTTCTGATCCTTGCCCTCGCTCTCGCCGTAGAGCTGTTTCCACCACTCCGATACATAGTGCAGGCTCGGCTCATAGTTTGCCACAATCTCGACCTGTTTGCCCTTCCGGAGCAGAATGTTGCGGACCGCCGCATATAACAGAGCAGAATTCTTCTCAAACGGAGTCTCCAGTGCATTCTTTCTCGCGTCTGCCGCGCCCTGCATCAACGCATCTATATCCGCGCCGCTGACCGCGATCGGAAGCAGACCGACTGCCGTCAGTACGGAGAAACGACCGCCAACATCATCCGGAACCACGAAGGACTCGTAGCCCTCTTCATTTGCCAGATTCTTGAGTGCGCCCCGCGCCCGGTCTGTTGTCGCGTAGATTCGCTTGTTTGCCTCTTCTTTACCATATTTCTCAATCAGCATCTCCTTAAATACACGGAATGCGATCGCCGGCTCCGTTGTCGTACCGGACTTGGAAATAATATTGATAGAGAAATCTTTTCCATCGACCAAATCCATCAGATCATGGATGTATTTGCTGCTGATGCTGTTTCCAACGAAGTAAATCTCCGGTGTTTTTCTTTTTTCTTTCGGAAGATTATTGTAAAAACTATGGGACAGGAACTCGATCGCCGCTCTTGCGCCCAGATACGAACCGCCGATACCGATTACCAGCAGGACATCGGAATCCTTCTGAATCTTCTCCGCCGCTTTTTTGATGCGTCCGAACTCTTCCTTATCATAGTCCACCGGAAGGTCGATCCATCCAAGGAAATCATTGCCCGCACCGGTCTTTTCTACCAGCGTCTCTCTTGCCGCCTGCACGCCCGCCTTGATACCGGCGATCTCTTCCTCATGAATAAATGCAGCTGCTTTTGAATAATCAAAGATCACATCTTTTCCCATATGTTTCCTCTCCTTTGCATTTCAGCCGTCCGCAGGCGGCGTGATTACTTTGTCAAAAACTTAACTTATCTTTATTATAGCAATCTGGACACCCGTATGCAACCAGTTTTCAGTTGGAATCATCATTTACACCCCCGATAAATACTCCCTCATAATATCCCCCAGAACCTGCGCCTCCTCGCGGCTCAAACCTTTCATCCAGTCCCCCGCATTTGCCTCGCCATTTCGTGTTTTCCGCGTATCCCGGCTTGCTGCAATCTGGTCGAGGCTCTGCTTCAAATACTCCATTTCCTTGTCGCCGGGACGCTCCTTCGCTTCCTGCCTGGGACCCGTATTGTTTTCCGTTTCATTTCCTGATACCATCCGGCGATCCGTAAGATGCCCATCTGTCTCATGCTTGTCCCGTTCCTCCGCTTCGCGCGGTGCAGTGCGAACTGCCCGCATCAGATTCTGTGCCCGTGCATCCCGCTCACGGAACGGATTCACTCTCATCGCTGTCCGCGATTTTCCTTTTTCAAACTCCGTTTCTCCCAGATCCCGGTTATCCGTTTCAGCACCATCCCGACCGCTCACGCCGCGCTCTGCCCGCAGAGTACTCTGCAGCCATTTCGGCATTTCCCGCACATTCGAGTCCACGCCAGCAATTCCGCCGGATACTCCAGAAGCTCCGGACATTTCCTGTCCGCGCGTCTCCTTCTCACGTGCCGCCCGAAGGAACACCGAATTATCCACATACTCCAAAAGCGCCGTTTCCAGCCGCTGCTGTTTCTGGTCAATCTGGAAACAGCTCTCGATAAATGCCAGAAACAGACCACTCATGACAGCTGCCGACGCATACAGCACAATATAGCTCGCATCCAGCTCATACCAGTATGCCAGAAATGCCTCCGCTGCTCCGGTCAGAAGCCCTAAAAGCACCATTTCCATTGACACGCCGTTCCACGCATCCAGCGAAATATGTAAAAATGAAAATCCGTCAATCTGCTTGTCCAGATATGCCTGCGTGTTCACGATGTTCTGTCCCAGGCGGCAGGTATTTTCCAACCGCTGCTTCAGATTTTGAAGATTCTTGTTCCGGGTCATCGCCATGTTGTCAGTTTCTTTTAATAATCTTTTGTAGAGGCTCCGTGTAATCAACTTGCTGACAAATCCGATCATTCCGATTGCCGCAAGAACGGACAGCGCTTTTCCAGTTTGTAAAAATTCCAGCATAAAAAAGCTCCCCTTTCTCTACTTCCGGATCACTTCCGGGTGGCTTGCCACAGGTCAGGTTTAGGCGCTTCGCAGTTTGTCTCTTGCAATTTGCTTTTTACAATCTGCTTTTCACATTCTGCTTTTCACATTCTGTTTTTTGCGCCCTGTCAAATCCCGCCTGCATCGTGGCTTTATTATATCCGCCGAAAGAGTCTTTGTGAAGATGAGAAAGGGGAAAATCGTTCGTCAAATTCTGCCTTAATTCGATTTTTAATGGGTGTTTAAGCAAGCACTATCATTAAGTTATACCATATGTTTCCACATATGGCAAACACTCGTTCTGTGTTTTGCAAAAAATTTGGCACACCTAACTCATCACTAAAGTAACGAGAATGCGGTGTGCCGTTTTTCAAATTTTCGTGCTTATGAATTTAATTATGCCTCATAACGAGATGCCATCTCTAATAAGAGGTTTACCGAATGCTTGATCGCCTGCGCTTCAAATGCCGCATAGTCCATACCCGCACTGTCATCTGCCTTATCCGAAATGGCACGGATGATCAGGAACGGGATTCCGTTTAAATATGCCGCCTGTGCAATCGCTGCGCCTTCCATCTCGGTACAGCTTGCGCTAAACTGCCCGATCAGCCACTCCTTTTTTGCCTTATCCGAGATAAACTGATCTCCGCTTACCACGCGTCCCGGAAATGCCTGAATCTCCGGATTTACCTTCTGGTTGCACTCAATCGCCAGCTCGCGCAGCTTCTCATCCGCCTCAAAGGCAAAGGTATCTACACGCGGAATCTGTCCGATCCGATATCCGAATCCGCTCGCATCCATATCATGCTGCACCGCATCCGTCGATACAACGATATCGCCAATGTTGATCTCCGCGCGCAGGGAACCGGCGATACCTGTGTTCACAATCGCACTGATATGGAACCGATCCGCCAGAATCTGACTGCACATACCTGCATTTACCTTGCCGATACCAGAGCGAACCACAACCGCGTCCTTTCCGCCCAGTTTGCCCTGATAAAAATCCATACCGGCTACACTTGTCACGGTGACATCTGTCATTTTCTCCTTGATCTGAGCCACCTCTTCATCCATCGCTCCGATGATTCCTAACATTTGTTTGTCCTCCTGTTTTTCTGTTCTTTATTCTTCTGCCTTTCTTTTATAGATTTATAGAAAAAGAAATTCTTACTGTTTGATCTTCTGCGCTTATACCCCTGCATCTCTTTCCTCAAATCCATTGGCTGACTCGGCTCTACAGTCAGTGTGTGCCTGCACCATCATTTTTCATTTGAAAATCGTTCATTTACTTTATAATAGCGCAGCCGCATCGTTACCATGTATACCTTGTACAAACAGTAACACCGTATCTTTTCATGAGTATACTGGATTTTTGTTATCTTGACAACACCTTTACTGGCAGACTATAATCATTTTACTGCGGTGGATTCCCGCCACAGCAGATTAAAACACATACCATTTTGAGGAGGTTTTACCATGACATACAAGACAAAGGGAGTCTGTTCCCGTGAGATCAATTTTAAAGTAGAAGATAATAAAGTAAAGAATGTGCAGTTCGTCGGCGGCTGCTCCGGCAACACACAGGGCGTTGCCCGCCTGATCGATGGCATGGATATTGACGAGGCAATCTCCCGCATCGAAGGCATCCAGTGCGGCTTCCGCCCAACTTCCTGCCCGGATCAGCTGGCACAGGCGTTGAAGGAGTATAAAGCGAACGTGAAATAAGTATCTTTTGGTAGATTCTTTCAGACCCGCCGGCATAGTGAAAAACCATTTTAAAACCCCCACCTGAAAACATCTGGAATTTTGAATCCAAAAATTCCTGGATGGTTGCAGGTGGGGGTATTTATGTGATCGCTTTTTTCATACTATTTCGTGTTGCAAATATAGATTTAGTAACACTGTCCCCGTTTAGAATTAGTCGCCGTATTCGGTGATATTAATCCCTCCTGTTTTTGTCATAAACGACTGTCCCTTTCCATTTGCCTCGACATAATGAATTCCTACCACTCGATATTTATAACCTGTTTTCTGATTCTTCACAGTAAATTCATTTGTCATTCCCGATAAATCCTCTGTCGGAAAATCTTCCTTTTTGGCATCATATGTATATCTAGAAACCTCCACCCATTTACCATCTTCTTCTCGCTGCAATATTGCAATATTTTTTATCTTATCACATTCTACATGAGCTAATGTTTCGATAATAATTCCAATATCTCCCTTTCCCAAATTACTAATACGAGTTGTTGCCGTATCAATAATGCTTCCCCTCGGTTCTATTCCTACTGCTGTTCCTTCTGCAGAATTTTCATCCAATACTACTGTTGTATTATAATCTGCTGTTTCAACAGAAAAGCCATTAACATTTTTTATATCTGCTGCCTGAACTTGCATTGCTGCCATTACCATCATAAATCCAGCACAAACTAATGAATAAAATTTTTTTCTCATAAATCCTCCTCTAAATAAAGATTTTTAATCATTCTACAAAATTCCTTTTGTGGCATTACCCCAGAAATTTGATAATAGGCATCTTCTTTTTTGTAATAAGAACTATATTCTATTTTCCCATTTTCAACATTGGCTCTGTCTATATTAATATAGTCTCTTAAAAGTTCATTATATATTCTTTTTCCTTTTTTCCTATCTGAAACAATGCTCATTGAATTTCCAACATCTCCTGTTTGTTGTACCAGTTTTACCTTATATTCTCCATACTTAAAATATATTACTGCCCTTGTTTCTCCTATATCTGCCTTTACATATTCTAAATTTTTAGGTATATAAGCCAATTTCATTACTTCAATTTTCGTTTTTCGAGCTATCTCTATATATGCTTTATCTAATTCATCCTCCCCAGAAATAGCCTCAACATTATTTAAGACAATCTCATTCCGTACACTGTCCTTCTCCCGCACCACATACCGATACTCCCTCTTCGCCCCAGCCGAAATTCCCATCGCCACAACCATCACTGCGATAGCGGCGGCAGCTACAGAGACTTTCACAATCGATTTCAACCGGCGTGGTTTGCGAACTTCTTCGTGCAGTTTGACAATGTTCTCGCTGGATGATTCTTTTTCACTTTCCGGGCTTGTTCCCACCTCCGCTTCTAACTTTGCCATCAACCTCTCAAAGCCGTCTTCTGGTTCTGGAGGTATGTCGCTGTCTTTTACTTCCGTCTGTGCAAGGATAAAATCCTTCAACAGCTGATCTTCGCTGACTCCAAACGCTTCCTGCAGCAGGCGCTCTGCATCTTCTCCAGCTTTTTTTCCGCGCCGGCTTCTGCTCACTTTTTATCCCTCCTATCTGTCCTCCCTCTAACTTTTAGGTTGACTTTTCTTTTTTTCCGTTTACTATACTAAATGTAACCCTTTGCGGGTATGATAAAGCATAATAACAGTTGTTTTCAGGTTATGGTTGTCCCCTCACACCGTAACCAGCGGCTGATGTGTGGAGGAAACTACTATGAAAAAAATCATTCTGACCGGCGGTGGTACTGCGGGTCATGTTACACCGAATCTCGCCCTGCTTCCGGCACTGCGCGAGGAAGACTTTGAGATTCACTATATTGGTTCTTATAACGGCATTGAGCGCCGCCTGATCGAGGCAGCCAGCATCCCTTACGATGGAATCTCATCGGGAAAACTGCGCCGTTATTTTGACCTTAAGAATTTTTCAGATCCGCTTCGCGTTCTGAAAGGATACTTTGAGGCTCGCAAGCTTATGAAAAAATACAAACCGGATATCGTCTTTTCCAAAGGCGGTTTTGTCGCTGTTCCGGTCGTTCTGGCTGCCAAGCATTATAAAGTGCCTGTCATCATCCATGAATCCGATATGACCCCAGGACTGGCAAATAAAATCTGTATTCCAGCCGCTTCCAAGGTATGCTGCAACTTTCCGGAAACACTTAAATATCTTCCGGAAGATAAGGCGGTTCTGACCGGTTCCCCGATCCGTGAAGAGCTTCTGCACGGGGATCGTCTGGCGGGACTCCAGTACGCCCATCTTTCTGCCGATCGCCCAGTAATCCTGATCATCGGCGGAAGTCTCGGCTCCGTCACGGTCAATCAGGCTGTCCGCGGCATTCTTCCGCAGCTTCTGAAAACCTATCAGGTAATACATATCTGCGGAAAAGGCAATCTGGATGAGTCTCTCATCGGCACCGAAGGATATGTTCAGTATGAGTATGTGGATAAACCACTCCGCCATCTCTTTGCAGCGGCAGATCTGATCATCTCCCGCGCAGGCGCAAATTCCATCTGCGAAATTCTGGCACTCCGCAAACCGAACATTTTGATCCCTCTGTCGGCTGCTGCCAGCCGCGGCGACCAGATCTTAAATGCCAACTCCTTTGCAAAACAGGGATTCAGCACCGTTCTGGAAGAAGAAGTTTTAACCGCAGATACTCTCAGCCAGGCAATCGAAGAGACCTATAAAAATCGCCAGCAGTTCATTGATAAAATGTCTGAAAGCCACTTAAACAATGCTGTCAAAACCATCATGGGGCTGATTCATGATTGCACACGCAGTTAGTAGCATTGCTACGTTTGTATAGTACAGGACTAAAACACTGAATATGTAAGCTTATCATCACATCGGACAGATTCGAAACGGCTCTGCTTCGATGTGATTTTTAAATATCAAACAGCTTTGCCCTCAACACGCGCTTCTGCAGTTCTGCTTTTGCCCTGTAAAGACGTGTACAGCATACCGTTGATTTGATTTTCAAAACCGCACAGGCTTCTTCCGCCGTCAAGCCCTCCAGAACACGGAGAATCAAAACATCCCGCCAGTCCTTCTTCATAGATTTGACAATCTTCCATACGTTCCAATAGATATCCCTATCGATAACCTCCTGATCCAGAAGCTGAATTCCTATCTCCCCTTCCAAAAGAAGGTTCATAATCTCTTCTTCCGCATCCGGATCTTCCAGATGCAGCATCTCGCGGCGCCGCATCTGCCTCCGGTTATCGATCCACTTGCTCCGTAAAATGCGGATCAGTAAAACCAACTTTACTTTATGATCCAGATCTAACGAATAGCGCTTGTAATATTCAATGAAAGCTTCATGCACCATATCCTCAATGTCATCGTACCCTACTCCAATTCTATACGCATATTTCTTCAGCGGTACCAGGTACTCTCTGTAAAGCGCTTCAAAAAGCGCCATTTTTTCATTCTCATGGTGCATATCCAAACTCCTATCGCGTCAGTTCTTCGCGGATGGAGCTGCTAATTTCTGCCAGCTCTTCCGGCGTTGCTTTTCCTGGCGCCCATGTCACCATATCCGGTCCATTTTCATATCTCGGAATAATGTGTACATGGAAATGAAAAACTGTCTGTCCTGCGGATATGCCATTGTTCTGAACCACATTGAACCCCGTGCAGCCCAGTGCTTTCTTCATCGCCGCACCAATCTTTCCAGCTAATGGAAGAGCTTTTGCCGCAATCGCCGGATCCAGCTCACATAAATCTTTGAAATGCTGCTTCGGCAAAATCAGCGCATGTCCCTTCGATGCCGGTCCTAAATCCAGAATCACACGAAAATCTTCATCTTCATAAACCGTTGAGGATGGAATCTCTCCGCCAGCGATCTTACAAAAAATACATTCTTTGTCTGTCATGTCGGTCTCTCCTTCTCTCTATGCTTCTCCATTCACTGGAAAAGCGGTATTTTCTTTTGTCACTTGGCTTGAAACTTCCATGTCAAGTGCCTTTATTATAGCATATCCCCATGGCTTGTTCTATGTAAATTTGCAGAAACGCGAAATTGATGTACTTGAAAAATGATTCACATCAATTTCGTGTTTTTGGTTATTATTTCATATTTTCAGATAATTTATCGGTGTTCCCAAAATTTATATCCGACATCCGCCAAATAAATGGAATCCCCATTCCCCAAACTGACTGTTTCATTTGCCTGAAGCGGATAGCCATTGACCGATGTTCCATTGGTTGAATTGAGATCTGTCAGAATGTATACGCCCTCCTTCTGATCGATCCGCGCATGAAGACGGCTGACGGTCGGACGGTCAATACATGCGTCCGACAGCCCCGGATGTTTTCCAAGTGTAAATGGAATATAGGAAATCTGAATCACTGTTCCTCCGGCTTCCACCGGCTCTAAGCGCACCGTTCCTTCCCCATTCTTTGAGGCAGACAGAAGCGTAGTCCCCGCTTCTCTCGCCCGCTCTATCTGTGCTTCTTCTTCTCTTCGAAGTTCCTGCCGATAAGCTTCTTCACTCTCCGGATAGACCTGCCAGCGATTTTCAGGCGTTGTCTGCTGCCAGTCTTGATATGATAGAGTCCCTTCTATCCCAGACCGTTCTTTCTTTTTCTGGATCACTTTTCTCTCACCATTCCGCACACGACTGCTTTTTCCACCTCGTCCAGCTTCATCCGCCTGATCCACTTCCGTGCTTTCCTCTCTATCCTCTCCCTGACCTCGATTTTTCTTCCTGCCACCATATACCTGCCATTTTCTGCGGGCTGCCAACATCTCCCTCAAAAACACGATTCCCCCGATGCCGCCGCTGATTGCATACAGCCATACATCCATTTCTCCCGTCACGTACCAATACACAATGCCAGCTGCCACCGCGCTTCCAAGTACCTTTATCCACCTGTTCTGCCATTGTCCCTTTTGTTTTCCACCTGCCCTTTCAGACTTTTCCCCCACTTCATCTGAGTTCTCTACCGACTCCAGGTTCTTTTTCATCGTTTTCTCCTGATACAACGCTTCCTGCCTATATTTCCAATCCTTCCTGGCTGGCGTTTGAGTGTCAGAAGCCATTTTCCCAGATCGAGATTCCAACGTATCCCTCCGATTTTGCTCCGCTTCAAGCCACTCCTGCCGATCCGCCCACACTCCCGCTGTCTCAGGATCCCCCTCATCCTCGTTTCGTTTTTCTGCCGAAAAGATCCGATCTTCCCCCGAAAGCTGGCGCAGCAGATCTGCCGTTCCGTAATTCTCCCGCAGACTAATCTGATACAGATTATAAGCTAATACAACAGCCTCCCGATCCTGATGATCCGCACGTTCCAGAAGATACCCCAGCAGTTTTGAGAGCGCCTGCGGCGCCTCTTCCCGATGCCCCGGAACCAGACATAATTCCACAGTAAAATGATCGGGTTCCAGATACAGATATTCCGGATCCAGCAAAAGCTGTTCCTCTTTTAACAGGTACTCTTCCACCCGCTTCAGAACCGCCAGCACACTAAGCAGAATCGACCGGAGTTCTTGTCCCGACAAGGTCCGTTTTTCTAACACCCGTCTAAGTGGCTGTCTCGACGTTATCTCATAATAATATTCTCTCGCCTCCTCCGTCTGGCGGACCCGGAACTTCAAAAGCCCTTCGATGGCATTCGCCGACAGCATCTGTACCGCATAGCCCGTTTCTTTCTCCGGCGCTTCGATTATCATATAATTATGATTCATTTCCCGGCTATACCGAATCTCCATCCCGTATCCTCCATCATTCTGCATTTTCCAACACTGTCAGCAAACGGATCGCCCGCTCCGGCTCCTGTCCGCGCAGGGATATCTCCGTCTCTGTACTGCTCTTTACCCTTCCGTCCAATTCTCCCCCATCTTCCCGGATCGTCAAAACTGCATCCCCGCACCGGAAGAATCCACGCAGGCGCTGTCCAGCTCTGCTGCTTATCTCCCCCACAGTCATTCCATCTCCCCGCAACGTTTTTTCCTCCCGATACAGGCACCGTTCCATCGCCTCCTGCAGGACAAAACGCCCCGTAATCCTGCCATGCACCTCAAACACCCCATTTAACAGTGCCGCGATAAAAAAGAATGCAACCGCCATCACAAACGAGGCTTCCACCGTATAACTGGCAGAAACCTCCCGCTTCATCCAAGAGATGCTATCAGCATCCAAATCCACACCGGAAGCACACACGGTAGAAATGGCAGCTTCTTTTTCCGCATTTTCTCCCATAGACCATTCCCCTTTCCGCCAAGCAGTGCCGTAAGCATCCAGACACCTCCTGCCAGACTGCTCACAAATACAGCTCCCATCAAAAGTTCAAGCGTCCGCCATCCCCCCAGATAGAACCCAGTGATCAGAAAAAAGCAGCCATCTCCCAGTCCGACCGCACCTTTCGTCTGCCGCTCCATCCAGAACAAAAAAATCCCCGGCAGCATTCCCAAAAGCCATACCGTTATCTGCAACGCACTTTTTTTCCAATCCCATCCATCTTTTATAACCGACAGCACACACCGTATCATTGTAAGCGCCATTCCTACCGTTCCAAATCCATATAGCCAGCTTACGCGTATCCGTTTTCTATGAAAATCCTGCCAGGAAAAGACCATCAGAAAAAGGGAAAAAACAACCGCACAGAGGAAACATACTGCACTTTCCAAATCCATCCGCGTAAATCCCATGAAACTTATCCCTGCACTGTTTTCCATCACTCCGTCCTCTCACCCCTCCTTGATTCTTTCCGCCATCCGCACCTATCCACTTCCACAGTATGAACACACACCCATATATTCCACCTCTGATCGCCGCACCTTCTGCACATAATATGCCAATGACGAACAGTCCTGCTTTCCATGGTAAACCTCGCCGGACGGAAGAATATACACCAGACCTCCCGCCGACACCGTCTTTCCACAGTATCTGCAAGCCTTATAACGGCATCCCCCGCTGTTTCTAAGCACCCCCGAAATTACATCTGCATACGCAGCCGCGGTGATCTGATTCGATATATAATGGCACGAAGGCGAGAGATGATAGCGCGTACTGTCCCGCCCCACATAGACCCATTTTCCCTCCGGTTCTGAACCGTTTTTCTCTGAGAAATACCCGCCTTCCGTCCCAATCCATCCCCGCTTCCGGCTCCGGGAAGTAAGCGTCACATGGTCAAGCGCAAATACCGAGAACGGCAGCCGCACCTGATAGGAGGCGCGCAGGTCAATCCATTCTCCATCTTCCGATACGCGGCTGGCACCACACTGGATATTGGACACTTTGTTCCCGCCCGCTGTCTGAATCTTCTCCTTTAAATATCCCTGCAGGATAAGCCCGGACGGAAGTTCTGACCAGCCCCCCGTTCCCTTTTCTCCTGCCTCTGCCGCTTTTCCCGCCTCCATTTCTGCCGGATGCACCGTATGGGATGTACGATACACCTGCCATCCCAGTTCCCGCCCCGTCACTTCCAGCACCGTCTGCACCTTTCTCTGAGTATCCAGTATTTCCATCGGAACTGACAGGAGAATCACCGTAAACATAAACAATGTCAGACTAAGCGCCGCCTCAATCGTCAGGCTCGCACACAGGGAAGCAGAGGACAATGCCCTTTTCCAGGGTCGTTTTGTTACTCGGGCTCTATGCCGCCGAAGGACGGGTATCCCGACCGCACAGATACTTTCATTTATTCGTTTTGTTAGGTTAGTTGTCATCATCTTTTTACTGGCTTTCTTTATGTACTTGGAGAGGCACATTCACTTGCATCATCTCCTGAAAAAGGACACTGTCCTCCACTCCCCTGTAATTGTGTTTAATATTCCTTCTGGGACGTTCTACGAAGCGGTATCAACGTTCCCTGTGCCGCATAGGACACACTTACCCCATACTGGCACTGATCCATCCGAAATCCCGGCTCTTTTTCTGAAATGCGGTTCTGAATCATATCCATCATCCGGTAACAGAAACGGCTCTTTCCCTGTATCAGGAAAAAGAGTTTCAGCCAGTCCTGATAGTCCAGCCCTCTGTCGTCTGTCCCATTTTTCAATGAAGGATCCGTCCCCGTTTCCAGAAAGATGGACGCGCCCTTTTCCGTCAGAGCAGAAAGCGAACTCTGCCACTCCCCCGGCTGTTTGAAAAAAGGAATTTTTCCGCCCGACAGCAGAACCTTCACATCTGCCACCGACTCTGCAAACGCCCAGACTGTCATGATAAAGAAGGATGCCGCCGCCGTGATCGGTGTGATTCCCGCCAGCCCCGTGATTGCCAGCGCCAATGCTTCCGCCTCCGACCGTTTTTCAGAATCCGCATATAAAGCTGCCAGATTCACCGCCTCGCGCACAGCCAGAAGTTCATTGACGGTGCGTTTTAAATTTTCCCGCTCCGACGCATTTCCCTGTAAGAGATATTCCTGCTCATAATGGACACTTCCCGTCTTTTCCTGCCCGAACCGGGTAAAAAAATGCGCCGCATACGCATCTAAAAGAGCCCGTTCAAGCCCCGCCGTCCAGACATCCCCAGCTGTCCCCCGCTTTCCGCTCTCTCCGCCTGCATACAACGCCGACGGAAATGCCGCGGTCGAAATCCAGTTTTCTGAAATCACAGTTCCCGCCGGCACACAAAGACTCAGCAGATCCGTCCCCGACAGGCGGCTGACTGCTTCCAGCACATTCATTTTTTTCTTGTCTCGGACTGCCGGAACCCGGAAACGTCCATCCTTCTGAAAACTCGCTGTGATCGTCAGAACCGGCGCCCACAGCGCTTCCTCGTCCAGCTCATCGTCCTCATCGTCAGGCTCCCAATCATCGATATAATCCTGTATCTCCTTTCCTTTCCGGACTGCTTCTGCAACCACCTCTTCATTTCCGTGAGCCGTCTCTTCTGTCTTTTTTACCTCCTGGCGGCGCGCTCCATCCGCATCCAAATACGAACGATACCCCCGCATCTCCTCCTGTACCATGCCCCAGGAGCCTTCTTCCAGATCCGGCTGGGCTTCCTGCGCCCCCTGCTCCGATCCCTGCAATTCTTTCGCAAGCCGGTCCGCCTGTTTTTCATACGCCGCAACCAGCCCCGGAATCTGCTTTAATTCTTTCTCTAAGCTTTCCGCCGATTGAAAGAACGAGCTTCCATCCGCCTGGCGGACCGCTGCCTCCATCTCCTCCAGATGTTTCTCCTGTTTTTGCAGGCAGGCTCCGATCGCCTCGATCGACTCTTCCAGACGCAGCACTTTTCTGCCATTTTCCTGATATCCTTCCGCAATTCCATGAACCGCCCTTGCTTCCGTCATCCGTTTTTCCATCTCAGGCAGTTCAGACTCCTCACTTTCCAGCGTCCAGACACCCACTTTCATATAATCGGTAACTTCCTTCGCAAAGAAATCCCCATTATGCCCGGTGATCGCATCCATCGCTTCGATCTGTACCTTGCCACCGCTGACCGGATAAAAGGGCGCTGCCGCCAGATATGTTTCCATCTGCGGCTCCATCTCCGCCGTCAGGCGCTCTTTATCCGCACATTCCAGCACAAAAATCCGGTATTTATCCCAAATCTCCCGGTGATAACAGCTCATCAGCGAATCCAGTGAGGAATTGAGCGCCATCTGCATATACCAGCCGCTTCCGGCTGCCCGGGCGGACTCAAACAGCCCGCCCATCAGCGCACAGATACAGGTCAGAATCAAACTCAGGAAAACTGTGAGCTCCCCGCAAACTTCCTTTTCTGTTTCAATGTGCCGTTCTGCCCGGATCAATATACCTCCTTCGACTTACTGTTGATCTGTTTAAAGATATTTGTAAGAAGCGTATTAATCTGCTTTTTAAAGACAATGACCAGACCGATCAGCACCACCAGAATCAGCACTAACTCAATGACCCCCACACCATCCTCATCCATCAGAAACGATTTTACTTCTCTTACCAGATACGCTTTATCCATATACTTTTTCTCCTTTCTCCCCATTTTTCAGATCCCAAACGCCAGAAACGCCGGGACTGAAACCATCACCATAATAATCATCAACATCAAAAACAATGGAAGCATCAGCTTTGTGGATGCCTCTTCCCCCCGGCGTCTTGCCAGTGCTTTCTCTTCTTCAAACGCCGACTCCATCTCTGTCTCCAGCGCCTTTCGAAGTCCTTCTGCCCCATTTCTGACATTCTGCTCCAAAAGCCCGGAAAGCTTCCGGTACGGTCTCAGGCGGCAGCCCGCACCAAATTCCGCATATGCCTGTAGTTCCGGGACACCGCGCTGCATCCGGTGATATGCCGCTGCCATTTCCCGGTATGCCGCCCGCTCCGTCTGTGTTCCCGACCGGCATGCCGCCTCGTATTCCAGCACAATCCGCTCCCATGCCCGGCGGACCGGAAGCCCCGCCCCGGAAAATACAGTCAGCTTTGACACAATCTCCGGATAATCTTCCATCAGCTCCCGCTTTTTCTTCTTTTTCGCCTCACTCTCCTTCTGTTTTTCATAAAGAGGAAGCAGAATTGCCGCCGCAATCCCCAGCACCGGAAACAGCAGATATTCCCTGTCTCCGCGCACCCGGTAAGATAAATTCTTCCCCTCATACATCTTTGGCAGAACCAGCTGCCCTTCCGTTCTCTGCGCCTCATCCATCTGCTTTAACAGCCGCTTAAAACCTGCCTCTTTTTCCTGCTGCTTCGTCCGAAGCGGCGGATATAGCGTGACCGGAAACCGGTACTCCCGGCTGAATACCCCCGCCTGCAGGGATGCGGTCAGTTCTGTCTGAATCCCCTTCTCCGGGCATTCTTCATTTAAAACAGTCCCATCCGTCTGAATCCATTCCGCATCCTCCGGTGTCCAGCGGACCCGGATGCCCTCTTCTTCCAGCCAGCCGACGAGATGTAGATCTTCCCTTACCTCCTGCAGGGACAGATTGTTTCCCCGAATCAAATCCGCCAGTTTACCTCCCGCCTCCAGCAATGCTTTTTTTGCATCCTCTTCCGCATATTCCCGCTCTCCGAGCGAAATCTCCACCGGAATCTCCTTCTCGCACAGTCCGCGCACCCACACTTCCTGCTGCCGTTCTCCTTCTCCGTATGCATAGCGGTTCAGCCGGTTCCCATCTTCCAGCGCCCCATCCCGTTTTTCCACCAGATATCCCGCAACTGCCAGAATTATCCCCAAAAGAATGCATAAAACCTGCTTTTTCCCCATTTTACCCATGCTGTTTCACACCTCAATCTGAAGAATTTTCCCCGATACCCTCCATGCCAGCAGATAGACCACCAGACACCCTGTCATCACCACCCGCCCCACCGCTGTCTCATACATCTGTGAGAAAAAGCCCGGCGATGACAAATCCACGTAGAGCACGATCAGGTACGGCATCAGGTTCATAATTCTCTGTTCAAACTGCTTTTCTGCCGTCATCGTGAGAATTTCCTCCCGCACCTGAATGCGATCCGAAATCACGTGAACGACATGGTGAACCACGCTTGCCAGCTCGCCCCGGCTCCGTTTGGATACAGTAAAAATAACAGAGAAATTTTCCACCTCATCCAGACCGCTCCTCTTCGCAAAGGAAGAAAGCAGCGCCTCCACAGTCCGGTTCATTTTAAGCTGGCTTGCCAGATATGAAAACTCACGGGTAATCATCCCTTCTTTTCCGTATTGTTCTTCCAGATCGCGCACGCTCGCAATAAACGCATTTTCCACCGAATAGCCTGCAGCCAGCGCCGAAGCCACGATCTGAATCGCTTCCTTAAACTGGAGCCGCAGCTCCTCTTTTCTCCGGCGGCAGAGCTCCCGCCTCTTAAAAAACGGCCGCAGCATCCCCGCCGGAAGCATCAGAACGAACGCCAGAAATGAACGGTAGAATACATATGCCGTCACGGCGCACACCGCTGTTCCCTCCAGAAGGTAACGTATCCACTCCTGCCCCGTCAGGTAGTAAACCCGGTAATCAGAAAGTACTTCCTCCCGCGAATCTGCGCCGCCCTTCAAATCTGCCAACCTGGACAAGTGCTCCTTCCACCTGTCCGGAAGCAGTCTCCCCGCTTTCCTGAAACTGATAGATGGGAGAAAGGCGGATTTCCCCATTTTCATAGCCTATCACCTCCGTGATCTCCAGCACCTTCCGGCTCCGGTCCCGCATCCGCCCGACATGGACCATCAGATCGAGTGCTGAACCGATCTGGCTCCGGACCGCCGCAAGCGGCAGCTCTGCTGCCATCAGAACCATCGTTTCCAGTCTTGAGAGCATATCTTTGGCGCTGTTTGCATGTCCGGTTGAGAGCGAGCCATCGTGCCCCGTATTCATCGCCTGCAACATTTCCAGCGCCTCGCCACCCCGGACCTCCCCAACGATGATGCGGTCCGGACGCATTCGAAGACTCGCCCGGATCAGATCGCGCATGGAAATCTCCTGCGAACCATCCCGGTTCTCTACCCTTGTTTCCAGGCTGACAAGATTCGTTACATGGCGGATTTGAAGCTCTGCTGAATCTTCGATCGTAATGACGCGTTCCTCCTGGGGAATATATCCGGACATGGCGTTTAAGATCGTCGTTTTTCCCGATCCGGTTCCGCCGCTGATAAAAATATTGAGTCCCCGCTCGACCGCTTTCTGCAAAAATGCCGCTGCCTCCCGGCTGATACTTTTTAACTCAATCAGGCGTTCCATCGTGATCGGTTCCGGGAACTTCCGGATCGTTAAAATCGGCCCATTTAACGCCACCGGTGCCAGCACCACGTGGACACGCGAACCATCTTCCAGTCTCGCATCCGCAATCGGGGATGCCAGATTGACCGTCCGGTTGACACGGCTTACAATCTGCTGAATCAGATCCTCTAGCTGCCCTACCGAATCAAAGTGCTTTTCTAACTCTTCCACACGCCCCTGCCGCTCGACAAAAATGTGCTCCGTGCCATTTACCATGATCTCCGTGATCGTCGGATCATCGACCAGCTCCTGCAAAATATCCAGCCGTCTGAATGAATCAAACAGCTCTTTTCTCAAACAAAGCCGCTCTTTTAACGGCAGATACGCCCCTTCTGCCGCTTCCAGAATCGCCATGTCGATCAGGTCGCGCAGCTCCTCATCCTCCACCTGCATACGGCTCTCCATCTGCTCCATCAGACGCTGCCTCAAAACCATTTTCTGCTCCTGCATACTTCCCCCTGCCAGTTGTTTCTCTCACAACCGTTTACTCTTTAGAATGACTGGCAAAATCCCGCTCAATTTATCCCTGTCAAAAGACTTTGCCCTTCTAATTTAACCCACAATGAACATTATCCGCCCACACTGCTTCCCCGCAGCAGCTGCCGGACATAATCACCCAGTTCTCCCCATAAGAGCTGGTCAATATAATCGCCCCGTCCAAAACTGCCGTGATACGGAAGCTTCAGGCGTTTAATACGTTCCCTTAGCATGCCATTTCCTGTCTGTGAAAAATACTGCTCCAGCTCCTTAAGCTTTGCCAAAGACACCGGATCTTCCCGGATCGGCATATAAATTACCCGGCACAGCTTCATTACCGAAAGCGCCGTCCTGCGCCCGCTTCCTATATCCACTACCAGCGTATCATACGCACTCTCCCCGGCAATTGCCCGTATAAGCCCCGCGATTGCCTCCTCTCCCGCCTGATCCAGATCCTCCGGATAGCGCACCGGCGGAATATAATCCAGCTCCCCCATCGTGTGGACAACGCTGCTCAAACGAAGCGAATTATAGCTTCCACCATTGTAAAAATACAACAGATCCGACAAATCACTCTTATATTCTTCTTTCATCAAAACCGACAGACCGGAAAATTCCTCCAGGTTCAGATACAGCACCCGCTCCTCCTGTGCCAAAAGTTTTCCCATTGTCAGGGCAAACGAGGTCTTTAAACACCGTCCAACCGGCGAATACACTCCCAAGACCTTCGCCAGCCCCCGCCCGGACACCTCCGGCAGCTCCCCCGGGCTTTCCCCATACCAGGTCATCACGTCGCGCACAATCGCATCGCTGGACTGGTATTTGTAAACACAGGGAACTGACGGACTGACCGGTTTTCCCCCATTATCCGATAAAAGAATAACCTTTTCCGCCCGGATGGACTCCTTTTCTTCCGCCGGAACATGCTCGCCCAACAACAGAAGCTTTACCGGATGTTCCGCCGCAAATGCCCGCAGCCGCTCGATCGAGCTGAACGCCACCACCTCAAACGGTATTTTTTCCTTCTGGTTAACTACCTCTGCAAACCGCGCCGCATAGACCGGATCCACATCATACACCGCCAGAATATGCTTCATCGCACCGCCACCTCCCTAATCACAAGCCATTTTCCTTACAGATACCGAATCAGCTCCGCCCCAATCACTCCCAAAAACAGGCACGGTGCCAGACAAAAAGATGCCTCTTTTCCATCCCGCGCTTCCAGATAGTACGGCTCGACGCTTCCCCCAAGCGCGAATCGGTACAAATAAAACACAAGATATGTAAGCCGCTGCCTGGCAATCCCACGCCGGATAAGTAATACGAGCGACCATATTCCGGCAGCTGCCAGCCCGCACAGGAAAATCCGCCCGCCCTGCCGCAGCCCGGCGGCACCAAACAGGACGGCTGCCATTTTGATGTCCCCCGCACCTATCATGCGAAACAGATACAAAGGGAACAGGACAATCAGTAAACTCCCGATACGAATCAAATATCCACAAGTCTCGCCAATCCCCATCATAAGCGCCGCCCCATATCCCGGCAGCCGCCCGTCCCATCCGGCCGTATATCCCATCTTCATCCCCAGGCCAAACCGAATCAAAAGAAACAACAGGCCGCCAAGCAGAAGCATCCCATTGGGAATACGGCGTTTTTTCAAATCCCAAAACGCACAGCAGCCAGTAAACAACAGCAGCAAAAAGGTCAATCCATCCCCTCCTTCTCTTTCGCATACATGAAACGAACAATTTCTGCACAGTATGTCCTCTTTTCAAAACTCCTGCCGCAAACGATAGCTGCCAGTCCTGCGCCAGCTTTTACCGCCACCTTTTTCCATTCATTTCCTGTATGCACTTCAAACATTCCTGAAAAATTATCGAACATTTCTCTGAACTTAACTTTTAGAATCTTAATAATAGATCAACGGGAAATCCGGATTCCCGTGACAGATGGAAGAACCCATCCATGAATGTTCCTCCATTATGAACAGTTTTTGGTCAAAAGTCAATCCCAAAACACCCGAAATATGCGCCAAAAACATCTCAAAAACTTTGTGCATCTGAACCCATTATTTTAGCTAGACAATTTCGTCATTTGAAAATAATTGCCAAAATATCTCTTTATTTTTTATCTATAAATACCCATTCCAGCAATTTCCTTTCCATTGACTGACGAAACAAAAAATGGTAAAATACTATTAGTTTAAATTTTTAAACCATTATAGAAGGAGGAGCCGCGATGAAAAAAGGAACAGAACTTAAACAGCATTTTCATACCTGTATGCCTCTTTTTATCGCACTGGGCGATGAAATACGGCTGACGATCATCGAAGCGCTGACGGACGAAGCCCTCACGGGACGCAAAAAAAACAACCCTATGAACACAAATCAGCCGGATAAAAACGATGACCGTCCAATCAGCCTGCCCAATCAGCCCCGTCCGCATGGCTTAAACGTCCGGGAGATCACCGAACGGACCAGCCTGTCGCGCCCGGCAGTTTCCCACCATTTGAAGATCTTAAAGACAGCCGGGCTGATCGATGTCCACCGGGAGGGAACCTGCAATTACTATTATCTCTCAATCGAAGACAGCACCCGGAAACTGATGCAGCTCGGACATCTGCTGGAATCCGTGCTTTCCATGGACGCCTGAACCAGGATGCATATCTTTCCATTTTCTGAATATACTGATCGTTGTACCAATTTATAGGATTCAGAAAGAGAGCATCAAACCATGAAGCACAACCGCACCCACTGCTCCGGGATCACCAGCACGGACATTTTTTCCGCCCACCCTGCCCCGGAGCTGCTGACAGAACTGCGACAGACCATGAGCACGATCAACACCGTTTTCAACCATTTTGAAGAGGTCGTCGATCCGACTCTGATTGACTGCTATATCTACGAACTGAAAGCCGCGCACCTCCGGTATCAGTTCCTTTTACGACATATTAAACAACAGGAAAATACCATTTAACCGCCACAAGGAGGAATTTTCTCATGACAGCCTGGTACGACAAAGCCACCTTTTACCATATGTATCCTCTGGGAATGACCGGATCGCCGTTTGCCAATCCCTATCCCGTCTCCAATGGGACCGCAGATGGCACAAACAGGGACGTTTCCGCCGATTCCCGCATGGACGAACTGATACAGTGGATTCCCTATTTAGAGAGCCTGCATATTTCCGCGATTTACATCGGACCGCTGTTTGAATCATCCACGCACGGCTATGATACCCGTGATTTCCGGCTCATCGACCGGCGGCTGGGGACCAACGTCTCCTTCCGATCTTTCGTGGACTGCTGCCATGAGCATGGCATCCGCGTCGTCGTGGACGGCGTATTCAACCACACCGGTCGCGAATTTTTCGCCTTCCGCGACCTGCAGGCGCACCGTGACCAGTCCCCTTACGCCGGATGGTACAGGAACGTCAATTTCGGCTGGGGCAGCCCGCTCGGCGATTCCTTCGGCTACGAATCCTGGCACGGGATCTGGGAGCTTCCCTGCTTAAACCACGGAAACCCGGAAGTGCGGAACTATCTGCTTGACACTGTCCGTTTCTGGGTGCAGGAATTTGACATCGACGGTATCCGCCTCGACTGCGCGGGCGATCTTTCCTTTGAATTTATGCAGGAACTGCGCCGGCTGGCAAATGAAATCAAGCCGGAATTCTGGCTGATGGGCGAAGTCATCCACGGCGAATACGCCCGCTGGGTCAATCCGCAAATGCTTCATTCCGTCACCAACTACGAGATGCACAAAAGTATCTATTCCGCGCACAACGACCACAATTATTTCGAACTGGCACACAATGTCCGCCGCCTCGAAGCAGTGGGGCGGGATCTCTACACCTTTGTGGACAACCACGACGAAGACCGGATCGCAAACAAACTGTTAAATCCGGCACATCTTGCGCCGCTTTACACGCTGCTGTTCACTCTTCCGGGCATTCCATCCATCTATTATGGAAGTGAATGGGGCATTCAGGGACGCCGCGGACACAACTCTGATACGGAACTCCGTCCGAGAATCCTGCCGCCGAGACCGCTTGCAGAAGAAATGCAGACCAGCGACGGACAAAACGCAGGCACCGTGACACCGCTTACACTTCTGATCCAGAAACTCGCCGCCATCCACGCCGCCGAACCGGCGCTTCACGGTGGGCGTTATCAGGAACTTCTGCTGACAAACCGGCAGTACGCATTTGCCAGACACGGTGACCACCAGGCGATCCTTACCGCTGCCAACAACGATGACAACGCCGCTTATTTACAAGTTCCGCTTCCATTCCACACGACAGCGGAACAAGCTACGGATCTGATTACCGGAAAATCGTTTTTGATCGATAAGAATACAAACAAAATTCAGATAGAATTAGAGGGTAACAGCGCTGTTATTCTCGGAATCTTATGAAAAAAGCAGCTTCCACTACTAAACGAACCACATCGAAAAAACCAAAGACAGAGGGACTCGGCGTGATCGGCGAGCTTGACCGGTATCTCTTCGGAGAAGGCCGCCACTACCAGCTCTACCACAAGCTGGGCGCACACCCTTATACATATCGCGGACAGGACGGCTACTATTTCGCGGTCTGGGCGCCGCACGCAGCCGCCGTCAGCCTGGTCGGCGACTTCAACGCCTGGAATCCGGATGCAACCCCGATGAAGCCGGTCGCAGACAGCGGCATTTACGAGCTCTTCGTACCGGGACTTGGCGTGGGACAGCTCTACAAATTCGCCATCACCACGCACACGGGAACGATTTTATTTAAGGCAGATCCATATGCATTTTCGGCAGAATACCGTCCAGGAACCGCTTCCGTGACCGCCGATATCCGCGGCTTCAAATGGAACGATTCCAAATGGATGGAATCGCGCGCGGGCACCGATCCGGTCAAGGCGCCAATCTCTATCTACGAGGTTCACTTAGGATCCTGGAAAAAGAAAAACCGCCCGGAAAAGGACGGTTATTACACTTACATGGAAGCCGCGCATGAGCTGGCTGACTATGTCCTGGAAATGGGCTACACCCATGTAGAGCTCATGGGAATCGCCGAACATCCGTATGACGGCTCCTGGGGCTATCAGGTAACCGGCTATTTTGCCCCGACCTCCCGCTACGGAACCCCGGCGGAATTTATGTATTTCGTCAATTACTTACATAAAAAAGGCATCGGTGTCATCCTAGACTGGGTTCCGGCGCATTTTCCGAAGGATGCACACGGTCTTGCCGATTTCGACGTTACCCTCGCAGTATGGCGA
>OLQY01000604.1_pt1 | contig 39554 bp, 28 predicted proteins | sample 1672851 | NCBI WGS metagenome assembly OLQY01 (sample SAMEA3136730, study PRJEB25190) | human gut metagenome | reverse complement strand
TGATGAAAAATCCAAGTAGGTCTTGCCAGTTGTATCTGTCAAATAATTGCCCTGAGCCGAAGCGAAATCAATCGCTGCCCGTTTATAATTTGAAAATAATTTTGTCATCGTTTACTCCTTGATTATGGTACCATCTGTCAGGTTATCACCAATAATGACCTGCTCAACACCAGATTCAACCGTCTGAACAGCACTTTGAATTTTAGGAATCATGCCCCCAGTAATCACACCTGAATCTATTTTTTTCTGAACGTCCACAAGATTCAGATGCTCCAAAACTTGTCCATTCTCTAAAACACCCTTGACATCTGTCATAAGGATAAGTTTTTTGGCACCTAGACTAATTGACATAGCTCTAGCAAGGTAATCCGCATTGATATTGAGCAAATCTCCCTGCTCACTATAGCCCAAGCTAGGAATCAAGGGAATCTTGCCTTGAGATAGGAGTTTCACTAAGGTCTGATTGGTGATGTTTTTGACTTCACCCACAAAGCCATAGGTCTCTTGATCTAAGAAATCAGCATGAACAAGGTCTGGCAATTCATCAACAAGCTGATAAGCTGGCAAACCTGCGGTTGTCAGCTCACCTGCTAAGTTTTTCCCAACTATGTCAACCAAAGCTTCTTTAATCAAGGCCATATCTGACTGACTCGTCACACGAAGACCATTTACCTTGTGAATTGGAATATGATTCTCCTCCATCAGCTGATTAATAGCAAAACCACCCCCATGGACGATAACAACTTTCTGACCAGCCTGCTGCCATTCTGACAGTTTGGTCAGTATCTCAGGAGTTAGCTGTTTACTGGCTACTCCACCAATCTTAATTACAATATATTCAGCAGTCATCAGTTAACTCCTTTTCCTTAGATAGTCTAAGTGTGATAGAGGGCATTAATCTTAACGTAATCGTAAGAAAGATCACAACCCCAAGCGGTTCCTTTTTCATGTCCAGCATGAAGATCTACCGTAATGGTCACTTCATCCTCATGCATGATGTCTTTCATTTCCTCATCATCAAAGGTCACAGGACTAGATGCTAACATGACTGGCAGACCGCCAAGCATAATATCAACATTGTCCACAGGAACGTCCACACCGGCATAGCCAACAGCAGCTAAAATACGTCCCCAGTTAGGATCTTCACCAAAGATAGCTGTTTTAACTAGGCTTGATCCGACAACAGATTTTGCCATCATACGAGCATCAAGGGCATTAGGGGCATTAACCACATCAACTTGGATGAGCTTATTGGCACCTTCACCGTCCTTGGCAATTTTCTTAGCCAATTCTTGCATCACGAAATTAAGCATTTTTGAAAACTTATCAAATTCTGGTGTACCTGGCAGTATCTCTTCATTGAGCGTGCAACCATTTGACATGACAAGAACCATATCATTAGTTGATGTATCCCCATCAACTGTAATCTGATTAAAGGTTTTTTCCACATTTTGACTCAAGGCCAATTGAAGGGTGTCACTAGAAATATTGGCATCACAAGTAATAAACCCAAGCATGGTTGCCATATTCGGGTGAATCATGCCTGAACCCTTAGCGACACCAGCCATAGTGACAACATCACGACCAAAAGTCTCCGTCACAGCAATAGTCTTAGTTGCTGTATCTGTCGTCAAAATCGCCTTGGCAAAATCATCAGCATTCCCATTGACCACCAACTTGGAAAGACCATTTTTCAGTGTATCCATTGGTAGCAACTCACCGATAACCCCTGTAGAAGCCACACCAACCAAATCTGGTTCAACACCTAACTTTTCAGCGGTCCACTCCTGCATGGTGTAAGCATCCTCCAATCCTTGAGTCCCTGTACAAGAATTGGCTACACCTGAGTTAACAACGATGGCCTTCATTTTCCCAGCCTTTTTAACTGAGGTCTTGGTCACAATCAGAGGAGCTGCGATCACCTTATTAGTCGTGTAAACCCCTGCGACACTGGCTGGTTTTTCAGAGACAATCCAACCAAAATCCATTTTTCTCTTTTTAAATCCTGCATGTAGCCCGTCTGCTGAGAATCCCAGCGGACTAGCAATTGTTCCATCTATGACTTTCATATTTTTTCTCCTAACTCTATGCTTACATCTACAAGTATGACGGTGTCAGAAGCAAACCTTCCGTCTCATCCCACCCCTGCATGAGGTTGAGATTTTGAACTGCTTGACCAGCAGCACCCTTGATCAAATTATCAATGACCGAAATAACTGTCAGAACATTGGTTTTCTCATTATAGGCAAAGCCAATATCTGTAAAATTCGATCCAATAACGTTGTGTAGTTCTGGCAAACTGTCTTGCACACGTACAAAGGGTTTATCACTATAAGCCTTTGTGAATGCTGAAGCTACATCAGCTACAGTCACGTCCTTCTTTAACTTACAATAAACCGTAGCCATGATTCCACGATTAACGGGTAAAAGCGACGTTGAAAACTGAATCTCAGGCATTTCCGGATTAAAGACCTGCAAGGTTTGAACAATCTCAGGAATATGCTGATGATGATTGAGTTTATAAGTCACGTAATTATCGTGAACATTGACAAAATGACTAGACTCACTCAAAGCCTTACCCGCACCAGTTAAACCAGACTTAGCATCCACAATGACACTCTCCGTCTCAATCAAACTAACTGCCACCAAAGGAATCAAGGCTAACTCTGTCGCTGTCGCATAGCATCCAGGATTGGCAATAAATTTCTTATCCTTCACATCTGCATATTCTGACAATGCGTATGTAAATTTATTCAAAACACTCTGCTTAGCAGGTGATTTTTTATACCATTCTTGATAAACATCTGCTGGCAAGCGATGATCGCCAGACAAATCAATAATAGGAAAATCAGCCAGAACAAATTCCTCTGCTAGCGAACTAGCGACTCCTGAAGGTGTGGCAAAGAAAACCAAATCCGCCTTTTGCATAATCTTTTCCGCATTGTAAGCTTCAATTTCTAAGTCACAAACACCTGTCAGATAGGGATACACATCAGACAATCGTCGGCCCACTTCTTTGGTTGCGTGAATAGAAACAAGTTCCACTTTTTTATGATTATTCAAAATTTTAACTAACTCTAAACCACTATAACCAGTGATACCAACGATTGAAATTTTCATTTATGCACTCCTTTTGAATAAATATGTAACCAGTTTATTGTGTTTTTATTCATTTGTCAAGGAAAAACTGAAATTAATATGAAAAAAAACAAGCAGTCTTTTTCAACTACTTGTTTTCACGATTACTATCTAGTTATTAAATAAATGCAAGTTGGCAATACGATTGACCGCTTCGACCAGACGCTCTGGCTCTACCAAAAGCCCAATGCGAACATAAGCATCACCCGCAGGACCAAATCCTTTACCTGGTGCCACAGCAACATGGACCTTCTCAAGTAAAAGATCCGCAAAACTCTCACTGGTGTACCCCTCTGGCACAGGCATCCAAGCATAGAAAGAACCTCTGGATGGAAAGGCCTGCCAGCCAATCTTAGAAGCTGTCTGAACAAAAGCATCTCGACGGCTATCATAAGTCGCATTCAGTTGGGCAACAGCCTCCTCAGATTTAGGATCAAAGAGAGCTGCAATCCCAGCCTCCTGCAAGGCAGGAAAGATTCCCACAAAAAGATGGTCTTGAATCAGATTTAAGGCTTCAATCATTTGGTCATTCCCAGCCGCAAAGGCCAGACGCCAACCAGCCATATTGAAGGTTTTCGAGAAAGTATAGAACTCAATGCCCACATCTTTAGCACCAGGCGTTGACAAGAAGCTAGGATTCTCATAGCCCTGATAACCCAAAGCTCCATAGGCTAAATCACTCACCACTCCTACTTCGTAGGTCTTAGCCCAGGCAACCAACTTTTCATAAAAGGCCTTAGTCGCCACAGCCCCCGTCGGATTATTCGGATAATTGATATAGATAAACTTAGCTCGGCGAGCTGTCTCCTCAGGAATGGCATCCAAATCTGGCAAGAAATCATTTTCAGCCGTCAAAGGAAAGGTCTCATAGGCTACACGGCCTAAACTCACTCCTGACAAGTAATCTGGATAACCTGGGTCAGGCAAGAGCAGGAGGTCTCCAGGATTCATCAAAGCTAGGGGCAATTCCACTAGTCCAATTTTAGCCCCACCCATGACACAAATCTCACGCTCCGAATCCAAATCAACCCCATAATGTTTCTTGTAAAAACTAGCAGCAGCTTCCTTAAAAGGACGATTGCCTCGAAACTGTGAATACTTATGGCTAGCAGGATTTTTCGCTGAGGTACAAAGCGCCTCAACAATATGGTCATAGGTCGGTTGGTCGGGATTGCCCTGACCGAGATTGATTACATCTGCTCCTTCCGCCACCTTGGCATTAACTTTAGCAACCAACCCTGCAAAAAACTGTTTTGGCAATGCCTTCAATAAGTCCGATTCTTCAAATAACATAAACACTCCTTAATGATACAAGTCCGTGCGACGATCCTCAAAAACAGGAATCTGACCTCGAACCTTATCTACCTCTTCAAGATTAATATCAGCCGTAAAAACGCCCTCCTCATGCTCCTTGGATTGCAAGACCACATTTCCAAGTGGATTGATAACCATAGAATGCCCTGAAAAGATATCGTTCGGTCCTGTTCCGACACGATTAACAGCAACTACAAAAGCTTGATTTTCAACCGCACGCGCCTTTAACAAAATCTCCCATTGCTGCACTCGAGGTTCCGGCCACTGCGCTACCACAAAAAGTACCTTGGCCCCTTGTGCCATCTGTGTCCGCACCCATTCAGGAAAACGTATATCATAACAAATAACACTGGCAGCTGTCACACCATCAAGCTCAAAAACAGACTCATCCGACCCAGCAGACATGTACTGGTCCTCTGCCATAAGGCCAAAGAGATGAACCTTGCTGTAGGTATTGATTAGTTCCCCAGACTTATTGTAGACGTAAGTCGTGTTGTAGAATTTTCCGTCCTTCTCAATAGCAACGGACCCTCCGATAATAGCCACAGCATGTTTCCTAGCAAAATGAGACAAGAGTTCTTGAGAGTTCAAACCTTCCTTATCTGCAAGTCCATCTAGTTCATCTAAAGCATAGCCTGTATTCCACATTTCAGGAAGCACAATGACATCGGGATTGTCATCAAGCGCCCTTTCCAACATCTCTTTCAGGTGCTTTTTATTTTCCGTAGGCTGTCCGTGAGCAACATCCATCTGTACCATTGCGATTTTCATAGTAACCTCGATTCTATATTAACCATTATAGCACTCCAAAAGACGTCACAAAAATTGAAAAATTCAATCTCATGATAAAGAAAGGCTATCAAAAAAGGCTGGACACATTGTCCAACCTGATTCATTACTTTATTAAGCAATATCAACATAACGGCGAGCGCCGCTCACTGTCATGTATGAGAGCCATGTGTGACCATCAGCTGTCAAAACTTTGTCATAGTTAACACTCATACCTTTGTCATAGTAGGCCAACTCTGGACTTGAAACCTTAGCTTCTGCCTTGATTGACGCACGACCTGTGAAGGTATAACGACCTGACTCTGGGAGACTTGGTTTTGCGGCTGGTTGACTTGCTTCTGGCTTAGCCGCTGCAATATCAACGTAACGACGAGCACCACTTGTTGTCACATATGAAAGCCATTGACGGCCATCGGCTGTGAGAACCTTATCATAGTTAACAGTCATACCCTTGTCATAGTAAGCCAACTCTGGGCTTGAAACCTTGGCTTCCGCCTTGATTGACGCATGACTTGTGAAAGTATAAGTGCCTGATTCTGGCAGACTTGGTTTATCCACTGGTTTCGCAACTGGTTTAACTTCTGGCTTAGCCTCTGCCTTGGCTGCTGCAATGTCAACATAACGACGAGCACCACTTGCTGTCACGTATGAGAGCCATTGACGACCATCGGCTGTCAAAACCTTGTCATAATTTACACTCATGCCTTTGTCATAGTAGGCCAACTCTGGGCTTGAAACCTTAGCTTCTGCCTTAATTGAGGCACGACCTGTAAAGGTATAAGTTCCTGATTCAGGGAGATTTGGTTTATCCGCTGGCTTAGCAACTGGTTTTGTTTCTGGCTTAGCCTCTGCCTTGACTGCTGCAATATCAACATAACGACGAGCACCACTTGCAGTCACATATGAAAGCCATTGACGACCATCGGCTGTCAAAACCTTATCGTAGTTTACACTCATACCCTTGTCATAGTAGGCCAACTCTGGGCTTGAAACCTTGGCTTCCGCCTTGATTGACGCACGACCTGTGAAGGTATAAGTTCCTGTCGCTGGAAGGTTGATAGTACCTGTAGTGGCTGGTTTGCTTTCAGCTGGTTTGCTGCTAGCAGCATAATCGCCACCTTCGATACCGAAGTATTCTTCCAAACTCAAACCTGAATCGTGGATGTCTTTAGCTTCTTTACCCACATAGCGGATGTGCCATGCTTCTGGCATGTAGCCAGTTGAAGCTTCTTTACCTGCTTGGAAACGCACGATAAAACCATAGTTATGTGCATTGTCTTTAAGCCATTGGCTAGCACGTGAATCTTCAAGCAAATTACCAGATTTATCAGTCAAGTCAAAGACCAAACCAGTTTGGTGTTCGCTATATCCAGGACGAGCTGAGTAACGGTCCGCAGCTGCCTGACCATCACGGCTAACATAGTTGTCGTAAAGAGTCTTTTGATAGTCATAAGAACGGAAACCACTGTATGAACGTCCAACATTCAAACCTTGGTTAATCATATCGTCACGAAGACGAATAAAGGCTGCCTTAGCTGTAGGATTTTCACCTGGGTTATAGTCCTTAGAAAGACCATGTTTCTTATTGACAATAATAATATCATCGTATTTACCACGAACACTGTAGTAAGAACCGTTATTTGTCAATTTTCCTGTAACTTTAGTTTCAGTGATTTGAGGGACTGTAGCTTTAGTTTCTGTAATATAAGTTCTCTTACCATTCAACATATAGTAAAGATGCACAGAATATGTACCAGCATCGCCCTTGTGACTGGCTTTATCTACATGAACCTTATAGCTACCGTCTGATTGTTTATCAGCATGATACCAAGTGAGGTCATCTTGACCATCTTTATCTGACCAAATTGGAACACGGACTTCTTGGACTGCCTTGCCACCACCTGAAACATTAGTTACGACAACATCAAAGCCATTAGACGTTTGGTTGGTAATCGTCAATTTTCCTGTTACTTGAGATTCAGGGACTGTGGCTGTAGTTTCGGTAATATAAGTTCGTTTACCATCCAACATATAGTAAAGATGGACAGAATAGGTACCAGCATCGCCCTTGTGACTGGCTTTATCTACATGAACCTTGTAGCTACCGTCTGATTGTTTATCAGCATGATACCAAGTGAGGTCATCTTGACCATCTTTATCTGACCAAATTGGAACACGGACTTCTTGGACTGCCTTGCCACCACCTGAAACATTAGTTACGACAACATCAAAGCCATTAGACGTTTGGTTGGTAATCGTCAATTTTCCTGTTACTTGAGATTCAGGGACTGTGGCTGTAGTTTCGGTAATATAAGTTCGTTTACCATCCAACATATAGTAAAGATGCACAGAATAAGTACCAGCGTCACCCTTATGGCTAGCTGTATCTACATGAACCTTATAGCTACCGTCTGACTGTTTGTCAGCATGATACCAAGTGAGATCATCTTGACCATCTTTATCTGACCAAATTGGAACACGGACTTCCTGAACTGTCTTGCCACCACCTGAAACATTGGTTACGACAACATCAAAGCCATTAGAGGTTTGGTTGTTGATGGTAAAGTTACCAGAAACACGGTTTTCTTGTGGTTTAGACTCAGTAGCTTTCAAGGTCGCAATATCCACATAACGACGTGTACCACTGTAACTGATGTAAGAAATCCATTGATGGTTATCCGCAGTCAAGACCTTGTCATAGTTCACTTTGTAGCCTTTTTCCAAGGTATAAAGTGTTTCTGCAGAAGCTTTAGGTTCGTTTTTAACATTCAAGCTACGTGTCACATTATAAGTACCACTTGCTGGAAGCTTTTCAGCACCAGTAGTTTCTGGTTTTGCTTGATTAGTCTCTGTTGGTTTAACAGTTGGTGTTTCAGCTTTAGCAGGTGTCAAAGTCGCAACATCTGCATAATAGCGAACATAGTCATAACCAAGGTAAGAAATCCATTGGTGATTATCCGCAGTCAAAACTTTGTCATAGATAACATGGTCACCCTTACTGAAAACAAAAGTAGGTTTGAGGTCTGCTTTTGGTTCTTTCTTAATATCTGTGTCACGTGTAAAGTAGAAAGTTCCTGTCGCTGGGATGTTCAAAGCCCCTGTTGTGGCTTGAGCGCCATTAGAAGGTTTGCCATCCCCATTACCACTATTACCATTACCACTACCAGCTGCCACTGGTTTCACTGGCGCATAACGACGCACGCCAGAGTATGATTTGTAGCTAATCCATTGGTAGCCGTCAGCCGTCACGACTTGATCGTAAAGGACGCTGTCTCCTGGATTTACATAAAATTCAGCCTTGGCAGACACCTTGGGTTGATTCTTAATCTCTGTACGTTCCTTGTAGACATAAGTTCCTTGACTTGGAAGGTCGCTGTCTGTAGTTGTAGCTGGTTGGCTCACCAAACTAGTGTTGACAGCCGCTCTCACCATACTAGATACATCAAGATTAGCATCTTTTTCAGCTAAATTTGTGCGATTTTCCACAGCTGAAGAGGTCACTGCAGTTTCAGATGCTTTATCAGCTGTTTGTGAGGCACTGACTTCACTTCTAGCCTCGCTAGTAGCAGTTTCACTAGCGGTTTGGCTAGTTGTTAAGACTTGGCTAGCTTTCTCGCTTGATGCTACCCCATCGGTCGCTACACCACTGAAGATATCAGCTGCTGTCACAGCATCACTATCTGAGGTAGCACGCAAAGTGGCATCTGAAGGTGTTGAAACCTCATGACGCTCATCAGCCAAAGCTTGACCTGCAAAGACCAAACTAGCTCCTAAAAGAACTGATGCTGCCCCAAATGAATATTTACGAATGGAAAAACGTTGTTGTTCGTGTAAAAATTTTGCTCGTTTCATATTATTATTTCTCTCTATCGAATTGATGTTACTGCTTGATTGTAACATTAGGTGATAAATATTACAAGTATTTTACAGATTGTTACTAAATATTTCTCACTTGTCCATTAGTATACCAAATTTATTTGACTTGTTCACACTTAAATCATAAACTGTCCAATTTTTGTCATAATCGAAAGTCGAAGCAAGCCATACTTATTTATTCGTAATTTTGTTAGAAAAAAGTGAAGGAAAATATAAAAGATCACTATTAAAATAGCAATCTTTTTTCATGTTAATTGCGATAAAATGGATAATTTTCTGCATCATCACTTTGACCAATAACAAGATGGTCTGAATCGCCATTACCAGTTCCAGGAATAGCCCAAAAAGCTGCGCTATCAATATCAGAAGCAATTGTTCCTGAAAAATTTCCATTATTTAAATGTCCAGAATAGAGATGATAAGTATAACCACTCCCATTTTGTACTGTGCCATCTGGTGAAATTGTAACAAATTCTCCTCGAGAGTTTGTCCAAGTACCAGCGATTGAACTATAATCACCTGAACTTAGTTGCTTCCCATTAAACGATGATGATGATTGTGTTTCTTCTCCTGTTTTTTCTTTTGTAGGCTCAGAAACTCCTCCTGAAGATAAGACCGTTTCATCAGTGTCTTTAGTTGCAGAATCTTTGGCAACAGAAGACTCACTAACCTCAACTGTTTCATCTTTTGTGTCTTCATTTTTTACATGCGGGTTTGAATTTTTCTTATCGTTCTTAGTAGATTTACTTGAGCTTGAAGATGACTTCTTAACCGTTTTGGCTGGGCTACTACTTGTGCTAACACGCGCTGACTCATGACTATTAAACTTAGTCACTAAGAAGACAGCGAGGATAACTACAATAAGAGCTAATACGATACCAATGAGTTTACTTGTATTTTTCATGAGTGATGTTCCTTTTCTGATAATTTACTAGGTTATTATAATATATAGACAGCTAAATTTTTCATTGAAGTCATAAACGGTGGTTTTTTCGTCATAATCAAACCACATCTTCTATTTTTAGTGTCTGTTTAAAACGATAGTCTTTAGATTGTGTTGACAAAGAACAATTAGGGTACTTCCCTAAAATCTCTCGAACAGTGGACAGACCTATACCGCGGCCCTCTCCTTTACTTGAGCGACCAAGTTTAAAGATACCGACTGTATTGATAGATTCTTGAGCAATGGTATTCTCCACTATTACTACCTTTGTCTCTCCACTGATAAGAGCAATGTTTACTTCTTTAGCACTGCTATCCAGACTAGCTTCAATAGCATTATCCAAAAAAATAGACAACACTGTTATGAAATCCAACAATTCCATCCTCGATACTTCAAAGATATCACTGACCTCAAGGTGAATGGTAATAGACTGTCCCTGTGCTTCCAAAATTTTACTAGCCAGGACACCTTTAACAGCTTCATCTTTAATATTAATCAAGTTGGCAATTTCGTACTGTTTCCCCTCAATCCGAGTCTTTGTTTTTTCAAGAATGTTATCGTAGATATCGGAAATAATAGCCATATCCTTGGAGTCAATGCCATATTTGATACTAGACAAGACATTTAGGTAATCGTGCCTGAAGCGACGAAGATCCGTATAGAGTTGCTCGATTTGTTGACTATAATGAGCCAAATCACTCATTTGCCTATCTTTTTGGAGTAGGACTTCTTCTTTTAGTCTCTCACTGAAGGTCGCATTGATATAAACAAGGGTCGCAAGAAAGAGTAAAGCATAGGTCACCACGAGATAAACATGCCAATCTCTTCCTCTAGGGCTCTGTTGCACAAAAAAGGTAATATATTGGAGAAGGAGGGCATAAGATAACATTGATATATCTATAAGTAATAAAAAGTACTTTGAAAATGACTTTCGAAAACCATAGTTCAATGCTTTGAAATCCACTTTTAAGGTCTTAATGATTAACCAAAACACAGGAAAGACTAGCAACTCAATGACAAGGTTTAAATGAAAATGGTTAAGTACAATCAGATAATGACGATTGATGACCAAGGCAATCCCATAAATAATAAGATTGTGAACAAGACTTTCTATGATGATTGGAAACAAGCCATAGAAAATATCTAATAACCTATTGCCATAACGATTTCTGTAGAGGGAATAAACAACCAAGAAGGCATGCCCTAAAACATAGGATAGCGTTGGAGAGAGCACAAACAAAAATCGGATAATCAAGGGGATGATGATATACCATCTTAGCTTTATCTTCTCGGAGGTAATGTATTGATAAATGAGAATAAAGAGGATAATCTCCGCTAAAAAATCTAGATTATCCAACAAAAAATTGATTGCTGTCATAGGCTGATTCTCTCAAGCAATTTCTTTAGTTTCAACTTTGAAACATAGCAAACGCCACCATTTTCAAAATAGACTGTCCCCGTACTTTTATCTAATTTGATGATATTTTCTGGATTGATAAGGAAAGATTTGTGGCATTTAAACAGTCTAGGGTCACTCTTTTCAATTTGAGAGAGACTGCCATAAAACTCAATCTGCTCCTCTTTAGTATAAAGGATAACCTTATGAACAATATCTGACGTCTCAAAGTACAAGATATCATGAAAGGGAACCTGAATAACGGTCTTAGCATTCTCAATCCGAAAAGCGTCTTCTGGATTCTGACTCTGTATCTTTTTGCAGGTTAATAAGATAATACTTTCCACACGCTTTTGAAAGTCCTCACCCTCCAAAGACTTATCAATAAAATCTAGAGCTGCCAGTTGGTATTGAAAAGTTAAGGGAAGATACTCTGAATGGGTCGTGAAGAAAACAATATTGGCATAGGGATCATTCTTGCGAATCTGCTTAGCCACTTCCAAACCTTTTTTAGTATCGTCTTTAATTTGAATGTCCAAGAAAAAGAGCTGATGAGACCCTCGCTCGGTAATAGACTCTAACAGTTGGTTGGGTTTGTCAAAAACCTCAAAGTCGCCCACTTTAATGTTATTTTTCTTAAGAATCGTATGAATAACCTCTTCAATACGATTTTGTTGGATAAAATGATCCTCTAAAACATAGATGTTAAGCATGGCATAACTTCCTTTAGCATAATCTTAAGAGAAATTCTAAGTTAGAGCATTTCTTTAATAAATGAACCTCTCTTATTTATTTAAAATGAGATTTTTTGTTCTCTTTACCTATTTTACATTTTTATTACAAAAAAACAATAGTTTGTAACATTTTTTTGCTTCATTCACCAAAAAAACACCACCCTCAAAAGAGAGTGATGTTACCAATCTTAAGAAATATCCACATAGCGTCTTGCACCACTATAGGTTACATAAGACAACCAGGTGTGGCCATCGGCTGTTATGACCTTGTCATAGCGAACGGACATGCCTTTATCATAGTAGGCTAACTCTGGGCTTGCAACGCTTGGTTGAGCCTTGATAGAGCTAGGTTTGGTAAAGGTATAGGTGCCAGTTGCCGCTAAGCTTGGGCTTGCTGGTTGAGCAACTGCTGTTGCCTTAGCATCAATAGCAACGTATCGGAGGTTGCCTCCATGGCTGACATAAGAGAGCCAGGTATGACCATCTGCAGTCACCAATCTGTCATAGTTAACGGACATACCAGCATCATAGTAGGCCAACTCTGGACTTGCCACACTTGGTTCTGCTTTAATGCTAGAGCGTTCTTTGAAAGTGTAGGTTCCAGATGATGGTGTACTTGGTTGAACTGGTTGTTCTACAGGTTTAGTCACACTTGTTGGTGCGATAGCCACATAGAAACGATGTCCTGAATAGCTAAGGTAAGAAAGCCATGTATAGCCGTCATTATTGACAACCTTGTCATAGTTAACTGACATACCTGAATCATAGTAGCTAACATCAGGGTTGGCTACCAAAGGTTGAGTCTTAATTCCAGTACGAGTAGTAAAGGTATATGAACCTGAAGCTGGAAGATTATGGCGGGTTGCATTTTGAACTGGAACAGTTGTGCTAGTGCCTCCGATACCTACCATCTTACCGTCTTGAACATAGTAGAGATGGACAATATATTCGCCCGCTTCAGCCTTATGGTCACTAACATTGATGCGAACCTTGTAGCTACCATCACTTTGTCTGTCGGCTTGGTGCCATACAAGATCATCTTGGCCGTCCTTAGCTGTCCATACTGGAACACTCACACCTTGGATAGCCTTGTCACCACCAGAAACATTAGTGATATGAACGTCAAAACCGAGGTTAGAGAGGTTCTCAATATTGATAGTACCGCTTGGTTTGCTTTCTTGTTGAGCGAGTTTTGCCACGGCTACATAACGGCGGTTGCCATTGTAGCTGAGGTAAGAAAGCCATTGGTAACCATCACCACTGACAATCTTGTCGTAGTTGACTGACATGCCAGCATCGTAGTAGGCCAACTCTGGACTTGCCACACGAGGTTCTGCCTTAATGCTAGAACGTTCTTTGAAGGTGTAAGTTCCTGCATCAGGAAGGCTATAGCTAGTAGTTGTATGAGTTTCTTCAACCTTGGCAGGAACTGTGTAAGTTGTGCCACCCACACCAACTAATTTACCATTAGTTTCAACATAGTAAAGATGAACATTGTAGAGGCCACGTTCATTCTTGTGGTCAGTTAGACTGACGTTAACCTTGTAGTTACCGTTGTTAAGACGAGTCGCATTGTACCAGATGATGTCATCTTGACCATTCTTTTCAGACCAGATTGGAACAGATACCCCAAGGACACCGTTTTGATCTGAAACATTACTGATAACCACACTAAAGTCGCCATTATCATGGCTTTCAATAGAAATGTCGCCTCTTGGTTTAGCTACAACCTCTGCAACAGCACCTAGGTCGACATAACGACGAGTACCACTGTACGAAGTATAAGAAATCCAACGGTGGTTGTCAGCAAGCAAAGATCTATCGTAGTTGACTGACATCCCTGGATCAAAATTGAACTCAGTCTTGGCAGTCAAGCTAGGTTGGTTCTTCACATCTGCAGGTTTAGTGAAGTAATAAGTACCACGTTCAGGGATGGTTTCATCTCTAGTCGCTTCAGTGTTGCTACTAGTATTTTCAGTCTTTAAAGCTGCGATATCAGCGTAGTAGCGTTCATAGTCGTAACCAATGTAAGAAATCCATTGGTGATTGTCTCTCTTCAAGACCTTGTCGTAGATAACATGGTCACCTGCACTAAAGACGAAAGTAGGTTTGATATCCATGACTGGAGCTGTACGAATTTCAGTTGTGCGACGGAAATAATAGGTACCGTTTGATGGAATATCAAGAGAACCATCAGCAGTCACTGGACCATCCACACCAGGTTGAGGAGTATCCACAGCTTCACGGTCAGTAACTCTAGCTTCTGCTACTTCTGAAGTTGCTGAACGGTTAGTCTCACTTGCTACTTCAGAGCTAGCTACTGATGACACTTCAGAACGTGGGCTAGCCACTTCTGATCTAGAAACAGTAGCAACAGCAGATGCAGAATGAGCAACCTCTGCCGGTACTTCCAAAGAAGCAGCCTCGCTAGCCACTACACTATTAGCTTCAGAAGAGGCAACCTCACTGCTAGCAAGCTTAGGTCTTGGCGCTTCAGATCTTGAAGCTGGTTGATTGAGGACATCGGTAACAGCTTCTGAAGTTGCCTGGTCGATTTGAAGTGGTTCAGAATTATTTACAAAAACTTCATAGTCCTTGCTGGTACTTGTGCTGTTGGCTTGTTCCTGAGCCAAAGCATGTCCACCAAGCATCAAGCTCGCACCAATCAAGACTGATGCAGCTCCAAAAGAATATTTACGAATTGAGTAACGTTGACGTTCCTTAACAACATATGCCTTTCTCATTTTGATCACTCTCACTTTCTAGGCTGTTTGATAAAACTTGGAACCGTTTTCACATTTCTATTATACCCCTTTGAAATATTTTTTACAATTATTTCAATATTGTTACTAAACTTTATTTTGTAGAAAATTGATATCTAATTCTTTCAAATAACTATAATTAAGAAAAACCCCAAGAACTACCTGAGGGCTTTTGCTACATCTAATTCCTTGACACATTAAGCAAATCTGAATAGATTAATTAATTCATTCTGAGTTGATTTGACTATAGGTATCAATCTAGTCTAAGTCTGATTCATCATAAATGTATTCTTCTAAATGTTCAGTCACTGTAATCTCATCACAGGAGCTAACATTTTGAAAGTCCTTAATGTAAACAATTTTATACTGATTTGGTAGAAGTACAGGAAAGGCAATTGGCTCACCATTCTTACACACGCGAAACATCTGAAAGCTATCTGTTACGTTACTAATAAAGACAAACGGAAACAAATGAGGACTGGGAGAATTCAAATAGTGATAGATACCCTTTAAGGTACCACTAGTACTTCTTACTTCTCCTTGTTCTTTTTGAGACATTTTTAAAGTGTGCTCCTTCTACTACTTGTGATTTCCTTTTCTTAAGTACTGAGAGACAATACCATTAATCTAATTTATTGTAAACATGCATCCGACCATATATCGCATCAGAACCGAAACGAATCTGTCCGTTACTATCAAAGAAAATTGGGTCACTGGTTGGTCCATCATTATGAGCAAAACCTGCTACATAACCGCCATCTTGAGCAAAACCATTAAATAGCTGACTACTTGTATCACTATAACCACTTTCAGCACCAACACGGGTTACACTACCGGATGGGGATACTGTAATTGTGTCCCCTAAGTCATTTTGATAAGTACCAGCAACACTAGAGAAATCACCATTAGCCATTGCCGTAGCATCAACTACTGTGGTAGCTGGTGTTTGTTCCGCCGAAGCAGCTGGTTGTTCTGTCGTAGTTCCTTGATTTACTTCAGCTGTTTCTTCACTAGGATTTGTTGGAGCAACTTCTTGTTGAGTAGATCCAGAAACATTTCCGGCTGATGGTTGTGAAGCCGTTTCTCCAGAGGTTGCTTTTGAGACCTCTTCTGAACTAGAAGATTTTGTCTTTTGCTCAGACTTCTTAGTTTTTTCTTTTGAAGATGGTTTTGTCGATTTCACTTTCTGACTAACCTTACTAGAGCTCGATGTTAATGTAGCTTCCTTCTTGTTATTACCACATGCACCAAGTAATAGAACGGAAGTCAAAGCAAGTGCAGTTAAAGTTGTGAAACGTTTTGTAGCAGGTTTCATAATAATTCTCCTTAATACTCTATTTTAGACTGTGTCATTTTCAAAAATCTCGATGAAATAAGTTATATTCTTTAGTTCTTCTTATGGATATAATATACTGCATATTAGAAAAAAAGAACAGGACACGTATGTCCTGCTCTATTCTTTCATGGCATCTCTCATTTTCTCTGATATGATATCTGCTAAAGAGGTATCTCCTAATAATCTAGCCAAGATTATCCCTTCTTGATAGGCCTTTTTAGCCTCAAAAATATCATTCTTTACAACATATAGATATTGTCCCTCTAGCATTCTCAAAATTGGTTTTTTCTGATAATCTTGAGTTTCCTCCATAATGTGATGCAGTTGATTGAATGCTACTTCCGATAAATGAAACTTTTTTCGTTCATATTCAACTATTGGAACCATTAATAAGGCATCCCTAAGTAAAAATAAATACTCCGTGGGAATATTATCATAACTATTTATTAGATTTCTACAAATGGTATAAAAAGTCCCTTCACTAAACCCATCTGACCGCATGCTATCACCATCTCCTAACGAGATTTGATATAGTTCTATAAGTAGTAGGTCATTGATACCGTATACCCTTTTCTCACATAATGATGGTAAACTCTTCTCCAATATGCTCATGCCAAATTTTTGGTGTGTCTTTGAAGTATATGAGTAAAGTTTTGACTGTAAGATATCAACTACCCTCTGTTCATCAACTGGCAAATCATCATAATAGATATCAATAATTTTACCCAGCTTTTCGTCTAGTTTCATTAGGTTATTTGGCTTATCTAGACTAGTCGCATGCATCAATTGATATTTGAGATTGAGGTATTCTACCGGCAACTTTGAGCCTATAGCTCTCTCTCCAAGCAATTCCGATAAAGATATATTCAGACGTCTTGCCAAGTGCTCTAAGGTTTCTAGTTTAGGTTGAGACTTCCCTGTTTCTATACGTGTCAATTGTCGTACTGATAAAACCTCATCCCCTTCACAAAATTTTTCTTTAGTGAGTCCTTTTGCTAATCTCAACTCTCTTAACCGATGACCAAAGTCTTGTCCAAACATCGCTAGCTCCCTTTTACTTGAAACTATTATAATTTTTATGATTTGTAATAGTATACCACTCAGTATTCACTATTTCAATTATGAAACGAAAATAATCATTACTTTCAATACCACTTACAAAGAAAAAAGATAGGATTTTCATCCTACCTTTTCAAGTTACTTTTATTGTATCACATCTTAGAGCTGTTCTGCTACTGCTGAAAGAAGATCTTGGATACCATTGGCATCGCTACCACCGGCCATGGCCATATCTGGTTTACCACCACCACGACCTGATACGATTGGTGCGAGAACCTTGATAACATTACCTGCGTGAACATCTTTAGACTTGCTTGCTACGAGGACATTAACTTTTTCGCCAATGTGAGCTGCAAGGACAAGGACATCAGAGTAGTCTGCTTGTTTCCATTGGTCCGCAAAGGTACGAAGGGCACCTGCATCAGAAACTTCTACTTGGCTAGCAATGTAACGAACACCGTTAGCTTCTTTAACATCTTTGAAGACGTCACCAGCTGCAGCTGCAGCTGCCTTTTCTTTAAGCGCTGCATTTTCTTTTTGAAGGGCATGCAATTGCTCTTGAAGGCTAGCAACCTTGTTAGGCACTTCTTTCAATTGTGGTGCTTTAAGTGTTGCTGCGATTGCTTTGAGGGCATCTTCTTCTTCACGGTAAGCAAGGTAAGCTTCACGTGATGTCACTGCCAAGATACGGCGTGTTCCTGAACCGATACCCTCTTCTTTGACAATCTTGAACATACCGATTTCAGCAGTGTTGGCAACGTGCGTACCACCACAAAGCTCAACAGAGTAATCACCGATTGAAACGACACGAACATTCTTACCATATTTTTCACCAAAGAGGGCCATAGCTCCCATTGATTTAGCAGTGTCAATGTCTGTTTCAATAGTTGTTACTGGAGTAGCTTTCCAGATTTCTTCGTTGACTTGTTCTTCGATAGCACGCAATTCTTCTGGAGTTACAGCCTCAAAGTGAGTGAAGTCGAAACGCAAGAATTCTTGTTCGTTAAGAGAACCGGCTTGAACAGCATGATCACCGACGATGTTATGAAGGGCAGCGTGCAAGAGGTGAGTCGCTGTGTGGTTCTTCATGACACGGTGACGACGTGTGTGGTCAATTTCAAGTTTGTAGTTAGCTCCTACAACAAGTTCACCTTCAACTTCAACAGTGTGAAGGGCTTGTCCATTTGGTGCACGTTGAACGTCAACCACACGCGCAACGACTGTACCAGCTGCATCTGAGATTGTACCGTGGTCTGCTACTTGTCCACCCATTTCAGCGTAGAATGGTGTTTGTTCAAAGACAAGGAGGGCTTGACCAGAGTTAACACTATCATGACGAGCATCATCAGCAACGATGACGCTCAAACGGCTTTCAGCAGTTTCCGCTTCATACAAGAACTCAGATGGTTCAGTGATGTTAGCGAGGGTTTCATTTTGCATCCCCATAGAACCACCTTTAACCACGCTAGCACGTGCACGGTCTTGTTGTTCTTTCATGGCAGCTTTGAAACCTTCATGGTCAATCTTGAAGCCTTCATCTTCAGCCAACTCTTCTGTCAATTCCACTGGGAATCCGTAAGTATCGTAAAGTTTAAAGATGTCTTTACCTTCAAGCGTATCTTTACCAGATTTCTTAAGGTTAGCAAGAAGCTCGTCAAGCATGCTTGAACCTGCATCGATGGTACGTGCAAAGGTTTCTTCTTCACGTTTAACAATCTTCTCGATAAAGTCTTTCTTCTCAAGAACTTCTGGGTAATAGCTTTCCATAATTTGACCAACAGTTGGAACAAGTTTGTACAAGAAAGCGTCAGAAATGCCGAGACGACGACCGTGCATTACGGCACGACGGAGAAGACGACGAAGGACATAACCACGACCTTCATTACCTGGAAGAGCACCATCACCGATGGCAAATGCCAATGAACGAATGTGGTCAGCTATAACCTTGAAGCTCATTGTGTCACCATCTGGATCGTAAGTTTTACCAGACATTTTTTCGATTTCACGAATAATAGGCATGAAGAGGTCTGTTTCAAAGTTTGTTTTAGCCCCTTGCATTACGGCTACAAGACGTTCAAGACCTGCGCCCGTATCAATGTTTTTATTAGGAAGTTCCTTGTATTCTGAACGTGGAACTGCTGGGTCTGCGTTGAATTGTGACAAAACGATGTTCCAAATTTCAATGTAACGATCGTTTTCAATATCTTCTTCAAGCAAACGGATACCAATATTATCAGGGTCAAAGTCTTCGCCACGGTCAAAGAAGATTTCAGTATCTGGTCCTGAAGGTCCAGCACCGATTTCCCAGAAGTTATCTTCAATTGGAATCAAATGACTTGGTTCAACACCGCAGGCAATCCAACGGTTGTATGAATCTTTATCATCTGGATAGTAAGTCATGTAAAGTTTGTCTTTTGGAAAATCAAACCACTCTGGGCTTGTCAAAAGCTCATAACCCCACTCAATAGCTTCATCACGGAAGTAGTCACCAACTGAGAAGTTACCAAGCATTTCAAACATTGTGTGGTGACGAGCTGTCTTACCAACGTTTTCGATATCGTTGGTACGGATAGCTTTTTGTGAGTTGGTAATACGTGGATTTTCAGGAATCACAGAGCCATCAAAGTATTTTTTCAAAGTGGCAACCCCTGAGTTAATCCAAAGAAGGGTTGGGTCGTTAACTGGAACCAAGTTAGCTGATGGTTCAACAGCGTGACCTTTTGATTTCCAGAAATCAAGCCACATTTGACGAATTTGTGCTGAAGTAAGTTGTTTCATTGTTTCTCCTTAATCAATTGTTTCTTATTTTGAGCTATTCTCGAGCATTTCCACATAGTCAATAGCGACACATAGGGAAATGGCTAAATCTGCGTAAGTATTTTCATAAACAGTAACTGTATAAGTCGATGTCAGATGAAAGAGCTCCTTTTGAATCCTAGCAACTACCTGATTTTGACTATTAAGCAGTTGAAAATCCAGGTCCCAAATATTCCCCTCTATTCGCAAGCCAAGATTATCGACATCATACTTATCACGAAGAAAGGTTAATTTTTTACGAATGTAAAAACTCGAACCATCCTGTAAATCCACCGTAAATTTGGGTAAGAGACTAATAGGCTCCTTGGTGATATGACTGATCTCACGACCATCCTCGCCAAAAATCGTAAAGGTCTTTGGAATCTTAAAAAAGGATCCTTCGACCTGATAGGCAACTCTACCTTGATCATCCTTGATATCAAAGCGTTCACCACCCAATCGAAACTTCTGTTTGACAAAATAGGTTTTCATACGCCACCTCCACTATTGCCACACATTGCATTCAGAAAATACCCAAAGAATAAAAGACAAGACCACTAAACGAAGGGCGACGTGAACCGCGGTACCACCTTCATTCAATGAACTTGTCATTCTTATTTGTCTTTAATTGTGAACTTTGAGTAGCAAGTAACCAAATTCGTCCATGGCTCGCAGCGACCGCCATTTTTCTGTATCAGAAGCGATGATTACCAATCTCAAAGGGAAGGCTAAAAATGTCATGATATTAGAACTTTTAGCCACTCTTCATTTTAACGTGTTTTAGGTCTTAGGTCAAGCTGATAATAGCATTATCAACTCTATCTTGTGATTTATTTGCTAGAGCTTGATGATGAACTTGATGAAGCCCCAGAACCAGTCACGTACTGGTCAAGAATTGCGCTGAAGGCCTTGTCTACAACTTTAACATTGTATTTCTTAAGGACCTTAGCAATCACTGAGTTAGTGAAGTTAGTATCAGCTTTCTTACCATTGATGATAACCTTAGTCAAATCATCCTTATAGTTTTTCCAATCTGCATTTTTCTCAGATTTTGAAACAGTTTTAACGATGTAGTAAGTTGCAGCACCAGTTGAGCTGTTTGAAACAGTCACTACGTCAGAAACTGCATTAGCATCTTGTTTGAAGGCTGCTGTCAAAACATCTGCTGGGAAGTCTTGAGAAGCTGAGTTAACTGTCTTAGAAGCCACTTCCAAGCTGTTATCTTTAGCAACTTGTGAGAAGTCTGCTCCTTCTGCTTTAGCTTCAGAGTCTACCTTATCTGCCACTGCTTTATCAGTAGTTGAAACTACTTGTACCTCTGTATTTGGTGTGTAGTTATCATAGGCGGCCTTGTAATTTGCTTCAGTCAAATCTTTTTGTGCGGCTTGGTTAACAGCATACTCAACCAATTTTTGTGTACGGATTTGAGTACGGTATGACTCTTCTGTTTGACCATAGGCTGCAAGTACTTGTGAGAATTGATCTCCGTATTGTTCTGAAGCTTGCTTATAAGCTTTGTCAACGTCTTCTTTGCTGACTTTGCTACCATATTCTTTTTCAAGAGCCTTTTGCAAAGTTGCACTCAAAACACTTTGTTGTGTTTGGCTGCTACCTTTAAGTGAATCAAAGACATCACCGACAGTAACAGTATCACCTTTCATAGATACCAAAGTTGTTTCTTCAGTCGTTTTGTTACCTAGAGAAACATACATAGCACCTGCACCAACAAGGGCTGAAACAGCTACAAGGGCAAGACCTCCGAGGAAGCGACCACCTGAACTTGGTTTACCAGCATCACGTGTTTTCTTAGTTTTAGCACGTTTAGCTTTTTCTTTCGCCTTTTCACTAGCGAGGGCGATGCTTTCCTCTTCTTCTTTTTGACGATCAAGTTGCTCTTGTTCTGCGTCTTTGTCTGCTACAACCTCTTCAACAGTTTCTTCTGTTGACTCAAGGTTTTCATTTTCTTTAGCCATTCTATCTACTCCTTAAATTGTCAATATCTTTGTTATTATACCACACTTACTTAAATAATGCTTAATCTGGCAAGATAATATTTTCAGAATTTTTCCGAAGCATAAGAAGTCCGTCACTCATAGGTACCAAACTAGCAGTCAAACCAGGGTTATCTAAGGTCGCATCAAAAAGGCGATGCAAACCACGGTAAATCGTACGCTGACCACGACGAACCTCCATAATGTCTTTGGCAATATCTCCACCTTGGAAAATATCATCAAAGACTATGACACCACCAACCTTAAGACGTTTTAAGATTTCAGGCAGAAAGACAATATATTTAGACTTTGCTGAGTCCATAAAGACAAAATCATAATCAGTGTCCAAATCTTGCAAAACTTCTGCTGCATCTCCTTCGACCAAGGTGATTTGTTTGCGGCTGTCAAACTTGGCTAGATTTTCCTTGGCAAAACCAATCATTTCTTCATTACGATCAACAGTCGTAATCTGAGCATCAGGCGCATATTCAGCCATAAGAAGGGCTGAAAAACCAATAGCCGTTCCTACCTCGAGTATTTTCTTAGGCTGCAAGGTCTGTAACAAAAATCGGAAATAAGCAACAACTTCGTGCTGGATAATTGGAATATTTTCCTTACGAGCAAAGGCCTCCAGTTCAGCCAAATGCCCTTTATTTTCCTGAAGATGCGTTCGCATGTAGTCCACGATATCCTTGTTTACTACTGGGCGACGCATGTTGTGATTTGCGTTTTTACTATATGATTTAACCATGTGTTTTATTATATAAAAAATCCCTAGCGAGTGCTAGAGATTTTTCTTATCTATAACTCAAATCCTCATCATTAGACTACTTGACGAATAACCTTCTTTTTCAAGAGGTAAGCAATAACTAAAGCTACCACGTAAAGAGCAATGAAAACAAGCAAGGTCATCTGGTAAGATTTTGTCAATTCATAAGCTACCGACAGGAGCATTGGTCCCACCAAGGCTGCCATAGCCCAGGCAGTCAGAATATAACCATGAAGGGTAGCCAATTCCTTTGCCCCAAAGATATCGCTAAGGTAGGGAGGAATCAAGGAGAATCCTGCCCCGTAGCAAGTCATCAGAACAGCCATCGCAACCACAAAGACAAGTGGAACTTGCAGGACAATTAGGAGGATAGCCATAACGATATTAACCACAAAGAGGAGGATAAAGGTCTTCGGACGCCCAATATAATCCGACAAGCCTGCCCACAGAAGGCGACCAAAACCATTAAAGATTCCCATAACACCGACAACAACTGCTGCTGATTCCGCTGACATCCCAACCATATCTTGAGCCATTGGAGAAATAGCAGAGACAAGGGCTAAGCCACATGAAATATTGATAAACAAGATAAGCCATAACCAGTAGAAAGTTGACGATTTCAGAGCTTCATTAGCCGTAACCCCTTTGCTCAAATCAGCAGCCTGACGGTTTGGACTCTTGTCAGCCAACAGTTGTGCTTCCTCTACACTTGGTCGTTTAATGAATTGTGAGACAAAAAGCATCACAATAAAATAAACAACTCCCAAGATATAAAAGGTCTGCTCAACACCACGTACCTGAATCAGATATTGGGCAATAGGGCTGGTTAGCAGTGAGGCAAAGCCAAAGCCCATGATGGCAAGACCAGTCGCAAGTCCACGCTTATCAGGAAACCACTTAATAATAGTTGAAACAGGCGTAATATAACCTACACCCAGTCCTAGACCACCAAGAATACCGTAACCAAGATAAAGTATCCACAGCTCTCCCTGAGCAATGGCAACTCCTGTTAGAATGTTACCTCCGGCATAGAGAACAGCCGACATACTTCCAGTCACTCTAGGACCAAATTTTTCAACCAAACGTCCCATGAAGGCTGCAGAAAGACCAAGACAAAAGATGGCCAATGAAAAGGCAAAAGAAACTGAAGATTGATCCCAGCCAGTCTGGGCCATAATAGGATTACGATAGATACTCCAAGCATAGGTAGACCCCAACATGAGATGGAGTAAGACACCACACGTTGCTACAAGATAACGATTGGTTGTTTTCACAAAAACCTACTTTCTATTTCTGAACATTGTTCACTTATCAATTATAAAACGTTAGGTTTTTAGTCTATCATGAATATAAACAAAGGGCTATAAATATGCTCATTAGTAATTTTCCGTAGCAATTAGGACCTGTATGCTATAAACGTTCGTTTTTTAGATGTAAAAAGAACCACTCTTATTCAGAATGATTCTTTCATATAGTATAGTAACTTCTTTTTAAGAAAGGTGAACACCTTTTTCAACCAAGGCTTCCAATTCAACGAGACGGTCTTCAAAAACTTTGAAGGCAGCATCCAAGTAGTCGGTATTGGTCATATCAACACCAGCTTTCTTGATAACTTCCAAAGGATAATCTGAGCTTCCCGCCTTAAGGTAAGTAAGGTAAGCTTCTTTATCCTCCTCAGTACCGTGAACAATTTTTTCAGCCAAGTAGCTTGCTGCCGCAAACCCTGTAGCATATTGGTAGACATAGTAATTCATGTAGAAATGCGGAATACGTTCCCACTCAAACTGAATTTCGTAGTTATCTTCAGCTTTGAGGTTATAGTATTTCTCATTGAGGTCTGCGTAAAGCTTATTCATGAAGTCCGCTGTCAAGATTTGACCAGATGCATCTGCCTCATGGATAGCATGCTCAAACTCAGCAAATTGTGTTTGACGGAAGACAGTTCCTTTGAATCCATCCAAATAGTGGTTAAGAATAGCAAAACGTGTCTTGTCATCTTTGACCTCTTTAAGAAGCGTTTCTGTCAAGATATTTTCATTGGTTGTAGACGCAATTTCCGCCAAGAAGATTGGGTAATCTCCGTAAACATATGGTTGAGTCTGACGTGTGAAAGTTGAATGCAAACTATGACCAGTCTCGTGAACCAAGGTAAAGAGATTGTCCAAAGTATCTTGCCAGTTCAAAAGCATGAAAGCATTGGTATCATAGGCACCACCTGAGTAGGCACCTGAACGTTTTCCTTTGTTAGGGTGAACGTCAATCCAACGTTCCGTAAAGGCTGCATGAACCCCTTTACTATACTCTTCACCAAAGATTGCCAAGACTTCTTCTGCTTTCTTGAGGGATTCTTCATAAGTAAGAGCAGTTTCAGTCTCAGAAAGTGGTGTATAGACGTCATACATCTTAAGCTCATCAAGCCCCAAGACCTTCTTACGCAAATCAAGGTAACGGTGCAAAAGTGGCAAATGCTTGTTCACTGATTCCAAGAGTGAGTCATAAACACTCTCTGGAATAAAGTTAGCCGCAAGTGCTGCATGACGTGCTGAATTATAGTGACGAACTTTGGCTTGGTAATTGTGAACCTTGACAACGCCTTGTAGTGTTTGTGCATAAGTATGTTGAAACTGCTCGTAAGTCCCATACATCGCTTCATAAGCTCCCTTACGAATGTCACGGTCCTTAGATTCCATGAGAGTGATAAAGTTACCATGCGTCAACTCAACCACATCCCCTTGGCCATCTGATACCCATGGGAAGAGGATATCAGCATTATCCAAGACATTGAAGGTATCCGTTGGACCGTTGAAGATATCACCTGCTGCTGCCAAGAGCTCCTCAGCTTCTTGAGAAAGAACGTGGTCCTTGTTTGCCAAAAGGCGTTCGAAATAGTGGTCATAAAGTCCAAGACCTGGCTCTTGTTCTTTAAACTCAGCTAATTTCTTATCATCCAAGGCCATAAATTCAGGCTCAAAGTATGCAAAGGCTTCACTCAACTGTGAGTAAAGGTTTGAGGCCTTAGCTTGGTACTCTTGGTAAAGCCCTACTGTTGTGTCTTGGTCATTTTTCATTGACGCATAGACATAGATTTTCTCCAAGCGACGCATAAGGCTCATATAAAGTTCTGTTGCCTCAAGCAAGTTCTTAGCAGAATCTAAGAGATGACCTGCATAAGCACTAGCCTTCTTCAAATCCTGAACAGTGCTTTCATATTCAGTCTCCCAATCTGCATCTGTCGCAAAAATGGTCGTCAAATCCCATGTGTATTTCTCTTCTAAATGAGCACGATTGTCTGACATAATATTCTCCTTAATTGTATCTATTCTTTACTATTTTAGCATAAAAGGTGGGAGAGTAGAGAGTTTGTCGATAAGAAAAATGCCTTTTTCGATAATATTGCATAAAAAGCTTTTCAAAACCTTCAAGTGACTGTCTAATTTGTACAAAACCCTGCTTAGATTCTGGAAATCTCACTTGTGGAAAAAAATCCTGATCAGACAGGCATAACAAATTCATTCCCTTAAGATAGGCTTTTTCCTGCCTTCTCATCCACCTTGGATTTTTCCCAATTAATTCTCGTTGAATCACATGTGAGACCTTCTTTCGCTGAGTTACTTGATAAGTCTCAACCTGCTCTGCTTGATAAGGAAAACGTAAAACTGTCATGAGATTTTCGGTTAACGGCCAAGCCTTAGTTAAATAATAGACTTTCCCAAAAATATCCTCATAGATGAGATACTTAAGTCTAATTTCCTCACGCTTCCAATCAAGCTCCCATAGGTGAAATCCTATCTTAGCCGTAAAATAGAGAAAGTCCCGCTGTAGGTCTGTTAAACGTCCATTCAACCAGAGTTCCTCACCCAAAAGCCAACGCACTTCGTAACCTGCTTGGTGATAGGCACATGTCCTCTCTCTCAAACGTTGCTGGGATAACCGAGAACACTGAACTTCTAGAGCCAGGGAATCGCCAACAAATAAATCTGCAATTTGCCCCATCTCAGACAAAACTTTTTCAATACTTACTTTTTCACCATGATTAACCAAAGATTTATACAAAGCTGCCTTAAGGGATAAATGTTGGGCCGATTCATTCTCCGAGAAGAACTGACAATCTTGCAAAGACTTATGAGCAAAATGTGGACACATTACCTGGCCATGTCTCAGAAGAACAACTCCCTGGCAACCAGGACAGCTATAGGATTCCTTACGTTGCAAACTGGTTTCTAGAGCTGAAACGAGCTTCCCCTCCTGATTTCTTGCAATTAACATGACTCTCTCCTTCGTGCACTCTCTTACTTATTCGTAAAAGAATTCACAAAATAAAAAAACATCTAGATTACTCTAGATGCGTCCCCCATTCAAACTGAAACTTGCTCCCTGCTGTATGGAAACTTAGGTTTATAGGTGTATTGCTTACCTTGGGATACAAGTGCCGCTCAGTCCATTTGATCTCTTTTCAACAATCTCAATTCTTCAAGGAAAATCCCCCAATTTTCCTAGGAATCAGGATTTTGAAAACAGTTTCTATCCCACATAACCATTAAAAATAGCTATTGTAGCATAGACAGATGCTCTCACAAACATCTGGTCAAATTCCGTCACTGAAGCATCATCCCAATATGCTTATCACCCTTTTGTTCCGCAATCCCACTAAAAACTTAATCCTTGAGTTGATAATGAGATAAAACAATTTTAGACTTTTACAAGTTAAAGTCTTTATTTACTAACATTGAACCACCATTTCCCTAGGTGCAGTTCAATACCAACAAACGCAAAACCGTGTTGGTCCAAAATGGTTTCTAGTCAAGAGTATCTTATGATTGATAGTCAGTCAATCTGAAGAACTTTCCCTCTAGCTTCTTTACGCAGAACGTCATACTGCTTACAAGATACTATTTCCTAGAAGAGTATTGGCTAAAAAAGCCACTCTCAAAACATACCACCTATCAGTCATTAGGTTTAGTCCACCTTCTGATAGGTATATTAGCAGTTACTGCTTTATTTTCTTTCCCTCTTCGCTTTTGACGATTAGTCTCTACCGATTCTGCTGTTTTTGAATCTGTCGTTTGCTCTACACGGATTAAAAATACCGCTAGCTCCCGCTACGATGATGCTGATGTTTAAAATCGATTAATCTATTTTTTTGCTGTTTAAATCTTCTCTTTTTAAATCATCACAATGAAACATTGGAATTTGATAACCTAGAATTCCAGATTCTAAGCTAGTCTTTTTTGACCAGGGAGTCACCCTGACAAAAAACAAACTCTTCCTAACACAATCTATTATACTGTATTATAATTTTTTGTCAATTAATTTATTTCATATTTTTTGAAAATAATATTTAGACTCTTGTTTTTTACATGGTTAGCTATAGATAAAGGCCTATAATATAGGCCTTTATACAGTTTTGAAAAAATTAGAAAATGTATATCATTTTTTCTTTTTTGAGTCTAAATCAAGTAGTTTTACTAAATGTCAGAAAATTTCATCTTCCTTGTTTCTAGCTAACTTGATTCTTCCAAACCAAAAAAGCTAGGAAAATTTCCTAGCTTTTTTATGTATTATCTTAGTGTTTACGTTTGTAAGTTGAGATACCGAACAAGGCCAAAGCTGATGTCACCATAGCTGCACCTGCTGCTGCAGAAGCTGCTGTTGATTTTTCACCAGTAGCTGGAAGAGCTGGAGCTTCTTCTTTTACAGGTACTGATGTTGGTGTTACAGGTTTACCTGGTGTAGGTTCTGTTGGAGTTGTTGGTACTTGAGGTTTTGGTTTCTCAGTTGTTTCTTCAACAGACACAAAGTTTTTGTGGTAAGTAACTGATGCTGAAACAGTATTTGGAAGAACTGGTTTATTTGGTTCTTCTGGCAATTCAGGAACAACTACTGTTGAGTTAGTTGCGAACCAGTAAGCAGTTGGAACGTTAAGGTTATTTCCGCTTACGATGAAGTCCATTGGTTCACCCTTGAAGATTGTTGCAGCAGCACCATAGTAGGCATTCTTCGTACGAGGTGTTCCATCTGGGTTAATCGCATCCCAACCTTCATCTGTGACTTCACCAGTTGTTGGGTCTACTGTTGAGTCACTGTTAAAGCGTGAACCGTTAGCCACAAATTCGTTATCGTTTGTTGCATAAGCATAACCATCTTCATGCAAAGTGATAGATGAACCAGGAATTTGAACATATTCATTACCATTCAAACCAACTTTTTCAATGTGGTTTCCAAGCTCAGTGTTCCAGTGGTTAAGTGATGAGATACTCAAAACTGATCCGTTCTTAGACAAATCAAGCGGTGTCACTGATGACTCAGAATCAAAGAAGTTCAAGTTCATCTTAACGTGAAGTTTTTTGTTAGTGTCGTCAGTTTGTGAACCAATGAAAAGTGTCTTAGTTGGATCGTGGTACAACTTAACAATGGCTGAACCATCTGCACTTGGTGTTTCTACCAAAGTGTAAGTTGCAACGATTTTCTTAACTGGAGTACCATTGAATGATGTTCCGTTTAGGTTGTTGTATGTTACAGTCAATGTTTGACCTGTAGCCATTTTCAACCATACATCTTCAGTGTATTCTCCGTCAGCATTGATAGTGTATTGTGTACCGTTAGCTGCACTAAAGTCACTTGGAATGTAACGAGATGTGTTGAATTGTTCAAGGATTTCATCTACTGAGTGACCTGATTGGATTGTTTTATCCAAGTAGTCAACAGAACCTGCTGAATTTTCAACAGTCATTGTAGCATCAGATTCTGTTTTATAGATTAAACCAGTAGCATTTTCAGCCAATCCTTTTGTCAAAAGACGAGCAGTTGTTCCACCAGTGTATTCTTTATAAGCTTTTTCCCAAGCAGCATAAGCAAGAACGTCTTGGTAGTATTTATCCAATTGTGTCTTGTAATCTGCAAGTTTTTGTTTATATTCTGAAACCGCAGTTGTCAAAGCTGTTGTTTGAACTTTGTTGTCATTGTTAGCAGCTTCAACGCTAGTGTGTTTAACACCTGCTTCTTCTGTAGCTGTGAATCCTCCTGTTGCAACAACATTTGCTTTAGCAGATGTAAGAGCTGCATCAGCTTCTTCACGAGTCAATTTATTTTCAGAAACAACTGTATTTGAAGCTTCTTGAGCATCTTTAGCTGCTTGATCTTGAACAGCTTTAACATCAGCAGAATCTTTTGATGCTGCTGCAGTCGTTGTTGCAGCTTCAACAGCGTTATTGAAGTCAGGATTTGAAACTTCAGCAATAGCTTTAGTTGTTGTTTTTACAGTAGTATCTGTTTCAGTAGTAGTTTTTTCTTCTGTTCCAGGTACTGTAGTGACAACTGCTGCATCACCTGTTGTTTTAACAAGATTAGCACTTGACTCTGCAGTCGTATTTGATACGGTTGCATCAGTATCAGTAGTTGCTGTTACATCTTTAGCTTCATCCGCAGCTGCTACACTTGTAGCCGCGAGTCCTGCAAGCAATACGCTTGAATACAATGTTGTTTTAAATGGATTGACTTTCATTTACACTTTCTCCTTCTTGGTTAACATTTTATTAACCTATTTTCTTCACCGTTTAATATACTACCGTGATTTTCAAAATTTGGCAATAGTTTTCTAAAAAAAATATTATATATTTGCTACATATTTTTAAAATTTGACACATTTTTGTTATAATTTAACCATTCCTTTACAATTAACTGTAATTCATAAGGGATTCACAGAGTTTTCACTTATTACTTTCTTACAGCCGTTCATTTTTTTCTCATAAAGAACTGTTTCTAAGATAGCATATGTTTTCTACTATATTCGGGTTATCATGAAGTGACCTCTTCATTACTAAAAACACATAAAAAACACCTTCAAGACCTTGACTTTAAGCGTTTTTCGTCGTATACTCGAAAAAAATGTTAAGAAAGTTGGGGGACTTTTCAATGACTAAAAAAGAAATGAGATTGCTGATCCTTCTTGGGATTAGTTTTATTTTAGCGAACCTTGTACTGCGTTTGCTTCTTAGGCCTCTGCCTGAGAATATAGGTTATCTCATTAAAACGCTTGGCCTTATGTGTCTATACTATTTCCTCGTACAGAGACGCCTTGGATTAAAGATCAAATCGACTAAAAAGATAAGTTGGTCTGAAACCTTAGGGGTTTGTTGGTTTCTTCTTTTGGCAGATTTCTTCTATGTTTCTGCGGTTGCTTTTGGGATCAGTAAAGCACCTCACATGATAGGAACTGCCTTGGTTATTGCCTTAGGAGCCGGGTTTTTTGAGGAATATTTTTTTCGTGGACTTTTCCTTAAACTCGCCTTCCAAGATGGTATTAGATCTTCAAAACAGGTTTTAGGAGTCGTTTTCTTATCTGCCATAATTTTTGGACTAGCCCATCTTGGAAACCTCACTCACCAGCCCTTGAACGCTACCTTGTTCCAGGTTTATTATGCGACAGCTATAGGAATATTCTTTGCTGCTATTTACCTACGTACTGGTAGCCTCTGGTGGACTATTATTCTGCACTGTTTGGTTGATTTTGCCAGTGTCCTTCTCTCGCAATCAACACAGGCTGCACCAGCTACAAGTATCTGGCATTTCATTTTCTGGCTACCTTTAATTGCCTTAGGACTCTTCCTTATTCGTCCTAAAAAATTGAAAGCCATTAGATATCTTAATGACTAATATTTCAAACTGCATCCCACAAGTTAGATTTTTGGTGTCTAACCTGGGGATGCAGTTTTTCATTTATCAGCACCACATTCTTACAACTTATCTCAATTTCCATTATTACTCCAAAAACGATTTAATCATAGAAATTTCATATCAGGTCTTCATCTATTCCTATCAGAATTTTGCTGATTTTAGACTTCTCATTTTGTTATAATATGACCTACAATCATATTTTTTTAAAGGGGATGCTTATGAATTTTCAACAATGTCGCTATGTTCAGACTATCGCTGAAACAGGGTCTTTTAGTAAGGCTGCTAAAAAACTCTTTTTGACTCAACCTAATCTCTCAGCATCCATCCGTGATTTAGAGGAAGAACTTGGAGTCCAACTCTTTGAACGTTCCAATACAGGAGCTAAACTAACTGATGACGGTCATGATTTTCTCAAATACGCCAAACGTATTCTTGGAGAGCTAGATCTACTAGAAGGACGCTATCGCAAATCCTTTAAGAAATCATTCACTGTTGCCAGTCACCACTACGATTTCTTGTCACTTCCCATGGCTCACATTGCCCAACGTTTTCGTAGTGATTATCAAGAATTTCAACTGATTGAAACAACAACTAGGAAGATTCTCAAAAGCGTTGAAAGCTTCGAAAGTGATCTGGGGATTATTTATCTAGATGAAGATAACGACCATATCTTAGAACGCAGTTTCCAACACATGGATTTAACTTTTACCCCACTTGGAGAGTTTGAAACCAAGATTTTCTTAGGTCGCCAACATCCCCTAGCTCACAAAAAATCCCTCAATCTCAAAGATTTAGAGGGATACCCACAGGTCCGCTTTCGTCAAGAAAGCTCTGGAATTCATTTTGACGAAGATCCTCTCGAGGTTCTGCCTGACCAACAAGTGATTTACAGTAATGACCGAGGCAGTGTCATGAATTTGCTCTGTGCCTCAGATAGTTACGCTTCTGGCCTCGGTATTGTTAATAGTTTCATTAAGGACCAAATTGTTTTACTTCCACTGAAGAACAGTCCAAAGCACACCTTGGGGTTTGTGACAAATAATAAACAGAAACAATCCGCAATTATTCAAGCATTTATCGAGGAAATTCAGGATAGCTTACTACCCCACCACTAAGGAGAAGAAAATGGAATTTCAAACACTTAACAATGGCATCAAAATACCCGTGCTTGGTTTTGGTGTCTGGCAAATTTTCGATCAAAAGGAATGTCAAAAAGCCGTTGAAGACGCTCTTTCTGTAGGCTATCGATTAATTGATACTGCTAGTCTTTATCGAAATGAGGAAGCCGTGGGACGTGCTATTAAGGCATCTGGTATCCCTCGAGAGGATATTTTCTTGACTAGTAAAGCCTGGATTAGCCAGCTCGGCTACGAAGATACCAAATTAGCCCTAAAAGAAACACTTCGCAAACTAGATACTGACTATCTTGATTTATATTTGATTCATCAACCTTTTGGCGACTTACATGGTGCCTGGCGTGCTATGATTGAGCTTAAGCATGAAGAACTTATTAGAGCCATTGGGGTCTCTAACTTCTCAACAGGACGTTTGGCAGATTTTGCCTTGCAAACACCTGTTATTCCAGCAGTCAATCAAATCGAGTTGCACCCCTATAAACAACACAAACTTATCCAGAAAGCTGATAAGGAATTTGGCACCCTAACGCAAGCCTGGGCTCCTTTCCATAGAGGTGAGGATGGTATTTTTCAAGACCCAACCCTAACTGCTATCGCTGAAAAACATGGTAAGACAGTTACTCAGCTCATTCTCAGGTGGCAAACCCAACAAGGTATTCTGACCATTCCTAAAAGTACCCATATCGAACGAATGAAGGAAAACTTTAATAGTTTTGACTTCCACCTAGACCAAGCAGATCTTGATGCTATCAGTAAACTGGACCGATACCCAAATGCTTATGGTCCTGATGAAAGTGTAGAACGCATTAAGCATTTATTGAAATATAGTGTATAAAAAAACGAGTTCGACTGAACTCGTTTTTCTTATACACCAGCTCCTCTTGTGGCTTTCCTTAAGTAGTGACGGAGCTTAGGTGATATTCTCCAGTAAATAATTTTCAGTTTTAAAGAATCAGAACTCCTAAGTGCTAGACTTAGATGTGTTTCAAGCGCTTTACTCACAACCGAAGTTTAGTAAAAAACAGTTTAGCAATTCTACGAATTGAAAAACTGTTTTTATATAATATTTTACCCAATCACACTTCCGTTTGGAACAGATGGATCTACTGTCAAGACAGTGAGTTTGCCGTCATGTTCTGCGGAAAGAATCATACCTTGGCTGACATATTTTTTCATCATCTTACGTGGTTTGAGATTAGCCACGACTTGAAGTTTTTTGCCGACCAATTCTTGTTCATCTGGATAGAATTTAGCGATACCTGAGAGAATTTGGCGGTCTTCCCCGTCGCCAGCGTCAAGACGGAAGCGAAGCAATTTGTCTGAACCTTCGACTTTTTCCACTTCTTTAACTTCAGCGACACGGATTTCAACCTTGTCAAAGTCGTCAAATTTGATTTGGTCTTTTTCAGACTTAAGTTCGACCTCTTCTGGGTTCCATTCTTTCTCTTGTGGTTTGCCTGCGTTCATTTGAGATTGGATGTAGGCAATTTCTTCATCCATGTCAAGACGTGGGAAGATTGGTGTTCCTTTTGAAACGACTGTCACATTCTCTGGGAAACCTGAAAGTTCGAGATTTTCAAGGTCAAACTTCCCTGACAATCCGAGCTGTTCCATGATAGCATTTGAAGTGGTCATCATGAATGGTTGGATCAGGTGAGCTACCACACGAAGACTAGCTGCCAAATGAGCCATCACTGCTGCCAATTGTTCCTTGTCACCATCTTCTTTGGCAAGTACCCAAGGAGCTGTTTCGTCAATGTACTTATTGGTACGTGAAATGATATTCCAAATGACATCTAAGGCGCGTGGGAAGTCCACAGCATTCATTTGTTTGTGGAATTCTTCAATATTTTCAGCCACAACCTTAGACAAATCAGCATCAAAGTCTGTAACGTTCTCAGCATAGTCAGGCACTTGACCACCGAAATACTTGTTAATCATGGCAACTGTACGGTTGAGGAGGTTCCCAAGGTCATTAGCCAACTCGTAGTTGATACGGGCCACATAGTCTTCTGGTGTGAAGGTACCATCTGAACCGACAGGAAGACTACGCATGAGGTAGTAACGGAGTGGATCAAGACCAAAACGCTCTACCAACATTTCTGGATAGATCACATTTCCTTTAGACTTAGACATCTTACCGTCTTTCATGACGAACCAACCGTGGGCAACAAGACGTGTAGGCAATGGCAGATCAAGAGCCATAAGGATGATTGGCCAGTAGATTGAGTGGAAACGAAGGATATCCTTACCAATCATGTGGATAATTTCGTGGTTTTCATCATTTTGCCAGAACAAATCAAAGTTACCATGCTCATCCTGACCATAACCAAGGGCAGTGATATAGTTGATAAGGGCATCAATCCACACATATACCACGTGTTTTGGATCTGATGGTACTTTAACTCCCCAAGTGAAGGTTGTACGTGATACCGCCAAGTCTTCCAAGCCTGGCTCGATGAAGTTTTTAAGCATTTCATTCATACGACCATCAGGTTGGATAAATTCTGGGTGTTCTTTAAAGAAGGCAGTCAAACGGTCTGCGTAGTTGCTAAGTTTAAAGAAATATGATTCTTCAGAAACTAGCTCCACTTCATGTCCTGATGGAGCCACACCACCAATGACATTACCTTGCTCATCACGGTAAACTTCTGCCAACTGACTTTCGGTGAAAAATTCTTCATCTGACACTGAGTACCAACCTGAATATTCACCAAGGTAGATATCCCCTTGTTCCAAGAGACGCTCGAAAACTTGAGCAACAACTTTTTCATGGTAATCATCAGTCGTACGGATGAATTTATCGTATGAGATATCCAAAAGTTGCCAGAGGTCCTTAACACCAACAGCCATACCATCCACATACTCTTGTGGTGTGATTCCTGCTTCTTCAGCTTTTTGTTGAATCTTTTGGCCGTGTTCATCAAGCCCAGTAAGATAGAAGACATCGTAGTTCATCATACGTTTGTAACGTGCCAAGACGTCACAAGCAATGGTTGTATATGCAGAACCAATATGTAATTTACCAGATGGGTAGTAGATAGGTGTTGTGATGTAGAATGTTTTTGTCATTTTAATTTCCTTTCATGTGTTAACAAATGGGCTAACACTGATGATATAACATCTTATTATAGCACGTTTTGGACACTAAAAAAACCAGACTAGCTGGTTTTAAATAATATTAATTTGCGAGGAACATAAGATTCACTTTGAATGACATTCGCAACTTAAAAGCTTAATATTAACCTTTTCAACTCCCTATCCTTCTTAGAGAATTTATCATAGTCAGATTGTAATTTTTCCTCTTTTGCTTTGGACAAGCGTTTGAAGGTCCGCACAGAATGAATTTCCCCATCTCCATCATAGCTAATAATTGTTAGTCTGTCTCCTATTAACTTATAACGATAAGTCCTTTTCAACTCTGATTTATACCTTTTTCTATATTCTTTTATGTCTCTCTCAATTCCCGACTCAGTTTTAAGAGGAGCACCCTTATAGTATTTTCTTAGAAGCTTACCAACCATATCTTCATATTCTGAAAGTGTCCAAGTATGCTTAAGACTCCTTGACCAAGCGTCACAGTCGAAATTATAACCAGTCATATAATCTATCTTATAAACATAGCCTTCGCCATTACTTAAAAAATAATCACATGTTTTTAAATGATTGCCTCTTACTTTAACAAAGTCTCGAACATATATATCGATGGATTCATTATACTCTAAAACATCAACCATCTCTTTCTCATCTTTGTCATAATAATAGTGAGATTCAATTAGATAGGTTCCCTCAGGAATTTTACCTCTTTGCAGGTGTATAAAGGCGTAAGAACCTAAGGAAAGTGCCAATAGAAGTATTGTCCCAACTAGAGAAACTATTATGATTTTTGCCTTCTTAGACAATCCTGTTTTAGGAGTCCTAACTTGTGAAACTGGTTGTGTCACCTGTTCTCTGAGTTGAACTTGTGGCTTGACTTTCTCTACCTTAGGCCCTTGAGAAATAAAATCGCCACTAGCTTTAGCCTGTTGGATTTCTTCCGCTGTCGGTTGTCGATTATTGATTATTTCGAAATAGTCTAACCACTCTTTTTCATTCATGATAGTACCCCCTTCCCATTTCTACTTTCATTTTACCAGAAAAATACCTTCTTAAACGCTTTTCATAAAAGAAAAAACCAGCTAGGCTGGTTAGTATTACAATCAATGTTTCTTGTTACCTGGTTTGGTATCATGAAAATAGCTAGTATCTAGTTTCTCTGCGTCCTTATATAGTACAGGTGAATAAATACGTTCCTCCATCAGATTACCCAGTTGATCGTATTTATAAATTGTCAATTTTTTATAGTGTTTAGGACCAAATTGCTGATAGTTTACTCTTCCTTGGAGAGACTCACTGTACTCATCAACGATTTTATTTTTTAGAGTCGCAGAATCAGACGCTGACATTTGCCTACCAGCTGCAAATCTGCTGTCAACATAAGATTCTACTTCTTTACGATACTCTGCAAGAGTTTTTGTCGGTTTAAGCGTTTGGTGAAAAGCTTCAACATGGAATTCGGTTCCTATCTGATAACCAGCTAGAGAGTCACTACTTAACGCTCCTTCTTTAGGATAACTATAAAACTTCAAAGTTCTCCCCTTAACCTTAACAAAGTCTGCAATCCCATCTCCGTAAGTATCATGTTCCCTATTAAATGCTTCCTCATCGTATCTAGAAGAACTATAAATATGAATAGATTCAAGTTGATAGGTTCCATCAGAAATTTGATTAGAACCATATACACCCAACAATACAAAACCAGTTATAAGGGCCATAGTCCCCCAAATAATTGAGATGGTAATCAAAGTACCTTTCACACCCTGAAGCCCATCCTGATTGTCAAGCTGTAAATCTTGTTGAGTCATAATTTCCTCTTTTCCACTTAAATTTATTTTATCTGGTATCAAAGAAAAAACCAGCTAGGCTGGTTTTAAACATTACTAGTTTTGAAAGAGCTTTTTATCAGCTCTAACATCACGTTCATAGTCATAATCTAATTTCTTCACGTCATCCTCTGATAGGCGTTTGAAGCTTCTTTCTTCTGTAAGTTTACCTTTCTTATTATAAGTTGTGACGATTAATTTATCACCCTTAACCTTGTATCGAACGGTCTCTTCGAGAGATTCTTTGTAGGATTTAACGTAAATCTTTTTACTTTCATCGTTATCAGCCTTAGTTCGATATTCACTTATTTTGTATTGATTATCTACTGCCTGGTCAATGACTTTCGTATATTCAGATAGTGACATGTTTGGTTTAAGCGTTCTAGACCAAGCATCTGGACGGTATGCTTCGTCAGTATCATAGTCTGTAAAGTCAACCAGATTGTTCCCGCCAGCTAAGGTATAAAAATAAAATTTAACATTGTTCCCTTTGACTTTAACAAAATCATGAGCCTCTAGGCCACTTTCCTTGAAAGATTCCATACCATCAACCATTTTCTTCTTATCTTTATGGTAAAAGCGATAAGTTTCAAGTAGATAGGTTCCTTCAGGTATTTTACCACCTTGCAGGTGCATAAACGCATAGCTACCAAATGAAAGTGCCACTAGGACAATCGCTCCCACCACAGAAGCAATAATAATTTTAGCTTTCTTAGACAAGCCTGTCTTAGCAGGAGCAACTTGTGAAACGGCTTGTGTCACTTGATCACTCAACTGAGATTGTTGAGGATTAACACCCTCGTCCTTAGACTCTTGAGAAATAAATTCCCCATTAGCTTTTGCTTGTTGGATTTCTTCCTCTGTCGGCTTACGATTATTGATTGTTTCGAAATAATCTAACCACTCTTTTTCGTTCATAAAAGTCCCCTTTTTCATTGATATTTCCATTCTACCAGAAAAAAGACTCCAAAGCTATTTGACTATTTTCATAAAAAGAAAAGCGGTACCAAGATGGAGTTTTAGCTCTCCTTCTTGTACCACTTTGCTCATTTACATCATTGGCTGATTAAATTTTATCAATGCCTTTTTTGCTGCTTTTACTATCGTCAGAGCCTGATTTAGAACCACTACCATAGTCATCGCTGTAACCATAACCGTAGTCACCTCCATAACCATAATTAAAGTAATCCTTATACTCGTCGTACTGATCACTATAAGTCTTCAATTCTTTCTTATAATCTTTAATTGCATCCTTATAATCATCCCAACGCTCTTCAGCATCCCCCTTACTCATACGCTTAAAAGTAACACGGGATTGAAGCTCTCCATCCTTGTCATAAGTAGATAGCGTATACTCGTTACCTTTTTTGACGTAAGTTCGTTTTTCTTTGAGAGATTTCTTGTAAGATTTTACAGATTCTTTAACGGCTTCTTTTGTAGCGTCTTTAGTGTAAAAAGAATAATCCTTAGACATATCTTTCATGAAGTCTTTGACTGTAGATTCAAGCTCTTCAACTGTTAAAACTTCTGTCTGAGTTTTATTCCATGGATCGAACTGCTGAGGGATTTCATGTTCATACTCTAACAAGCTAACATAAGGTGATTTATTGTCCTCGAGATAAGAATAGTATCTAGATCTATTATTTTTTACTTCTACAAAGGAGTAGACATCATCAAATTCATCGAAAGCATTTACCATCTTATCTTTATCTTCATCACGATAAGAATAGGCCACTACCTCATATGTTCCATCCGCAATCTTACCTGACTGATAACGCCATAATGAATAGCCACCAACAGAAAGTAAAATCACTGCCACAGCACCCAAGACTGATGCTAGAATAATCTTGGCTTTTTTTGACATTCCTTTTTTAGCAGGTACGACTTGTTGGAAGGTTGCTGTTGTTTGGGCAAACTGAG
>OLQY01000590.1_pt1 | contig 40229 bp, 36 predicted proteins | sample 1672851 | NCBI WGS metagenome assembly OLQY01 (sample SAMEA3136730, study PRJEB25190) | human gut metagenome | reverse complement strand
GTTGCTATATTTGTTGGAGTTTTATTATTGAAAAAATTAACTAGCACAACGAGTTTATTAGGATTTTATTTATCAAAGTGAATTATATATATATATCTAACACTATTATTTTAAACTAACAAAGTTATTGGGATTATGACTGTATAAATAATACTATAAGCACTGATTTATGTATATATTTTGTATAAAATCACTTGAAAATATCAATATAAAAATATAGAATGTTGTAGAAAGATATAGAAAAATATAGGAAGGTATATTTATATTTAATGAGAATTATAAAAAAAAATAAAAAAAAATTAACTATTATATTAACTATGATTTGTATACTTTCTTGTATGAATATTAGTACAAGCTATGCAAATATAGTTGAAAATTTTAATTTTAAAAATATCACCATTGAAGACGGATTATCTCAATCTACTGTAAAAACTATATATCAAGATAGTAAAGGTTATATATGGATAGGAACTGATGATGGTCTTAATAGATATAATGGATATGAGTTTAAACACTATAATCATGATGAATATAATAAAAACTCAATAGCTAATGATTATATTTGTGATATTGCAGAAGATAAAAATGGATATATATGGGTTTCAACTACAAATGGATTAAGTAGAATTGATACTGATAAAGATGAGATAAAAAATTATTACCCAGAAAAAGATAATGGTAATTTATTGGATAGTAATATATGGAGGATTCTTTATACTAGAGAAGGTAAGCTTATTGTTTTTGGCATAAATGGAGTTAATTTATACGATGAAGAAAAAGATACATTCAATAGTATTATGTCAAAATCAAATGAGCTTCAAAGCCAATATATATATTCGGTAAAAGAAGATTCTAATGGTCATATATGGGTAGGTACTAATAAAGGTCTTATAGAATTAGATAAGGATTTAAACTTAGTAAAACATTATAAAGATACTATAGGAAATTTTGAAGTATATAATGTATATGATGATTCAAAAGGGAGCCTATGGGTTTGTACTCTAGGTAATGGATTATTTAGAATTAACTTAAATGATAAAACCATAAAGAACTATAAAAATAGTACAAGTGAATTTTCAATATCAAGTGATAATATAAGAGATGCAATAAATGATTCAAATGGTAAGCTTTGGATTGCTACAGATAAAGGTATTTGTGCTTTTGATTATGAAACTGAAAAATTTAAATCATATAGTAAAAAAGCATATGAGAGAAATACCTTAATAGATAATTCAGTAATTTGCTTGTTTAAAGATAAAAGTGGACTTATATGGATAGGTACGAGTAAAGGAATATCTACATTTAATCCAAATACTAACTTTTTACATTTTAAGTCAGATCCATATGATTATAATAGTCTAAGTGGAGATTCAATTTATGGTATACATAAAGATGATGACAATCTATTATGGATGGGAACTAGTGAACAAGGCGTAAATATCATGGATGGTCAAGAAATTAAGTATTTAAATACAGAAAATAGTAATTTAATTAGTAATAAAATACATGATATAACTGGATATAAAGATAAGGTATTTATAGGAACTAATAATGGTTTATCTATTTTAGTCAAAAATGGTGAAAATTATAATATAACAAATTATACAACAAAAGAAGGTTTACCATCAAACCTAATAACATGTTTGTTTGTAGACTCTAAAGGTTGTTTATTTATAGGAACTAATAATGGACTAGTAGTATTAGATTCAAATAATAAACTTATAGATATTACATATATACTTGATGATATGGAAGTAACGGATAAATTTATAGGATCTATTTATGAAGATTCAAAAGGAAATTATTATATAGGATGTTTTTTAGGAGGAGGATTAATAAAATTTAATCCAAATACTAAGGAATATAAAAAATATAAAAATATTAAGAATAATGAAACGAGTATAAGCAATGACTGTATAATTTTTATAAATGAGGATTTAAATGGAAATGTACTAGTTGGAACAAGCTATGGATTAAATATTCTTGATGTGAAAAAAGATACTTTTAAAAGGTATACAGAAAAAGATGGACTTATAGATAATACTATATATGGTATATTGGTTGATGATAATAATAATATATGGATGAGTACAAATGGAGGTATATCTAAACTTTGCACTAAAGAAAATACATTTGAGAATTTTACTATAATAGATGGCCTTCAATCTAATGAGTTTAACGGAAGAGCTTGTTTTAAAGATAGTAATAACGGTTATATGTACTTTGGTGGGATAAATGGATTTAATGTATTTAATCCTGATAATATAGAGGTATCAAAATTTAAACCAAAGGTTATACTTGATAGAGTTGAAGTAAATGGAGTAAACAAAAAAGATATATCTAATACTAAACTTAAGTATAATGAAAAAAATATAAAAATAAGTTTTTTTACAGATGATTATACCAAAACAACTAAATACTACTATAAATTAGATGGTTTATCTAATGATTGGAACGAAACAGAAAATAACTCTATTGAATTTGCAAATTTAAGTGAAGGTGATTATACATTAAGAATAAAAGCTAAAACACAGCATGGAGTTGTAGGAGAAGAAAGTATAGTTAAGTTTACTATTAAACCTCATTTTTTAAAAAGTAAACTTGCAATGTGTTTATATTTATTATTAATAGTCGTGTGGTTAATTAGAAATCAACACAGGGTAGACAAACTAGATAGATTAGTTAATGAAAAAACTGTTGATTTAAGATATCAGATGGATAAAAATGAGGAATTATTCAAAAAGGTACTAACATTAGAACAAAATAAAAATAATTACTTTATTAATCTATCCCATGAGCTTAGAACACCTCTAAATGTTTTAACTAGCATCAATCAATTAATAAAAAATCTTTGCCAAAAAGAAGTATTTATAACGCCTGAAAAACTATCTTATTATATGGATATAATGGATAGAAATACTTCTAGGTTGTTAAATTTAATTAATAATCTAATTGATAATTCAAAAATTGAAAATAATAGCTATGTATTAACTAAAAAAGATGAGGATATAGTTTATTTAGTAGAAGAAACTGTACTTGATATGAAAGACTATATTGAGGAAAAAGGAATTGAATTAATCTTTGATACAGATGTAGAAGAAAAAACTGTTAGATGTGATAAAACAGAAATAGAAAGATGCATTATAAATCTAGTTGGTAATGCTGTTAAATTTACTTCTGAAGGTGGATTAATTGAAGTAACAATAAAAGACTTAGATGATAAGGTAAAGATATCGGTAAAGGATAGTGGAATAGGTATTAGTGAAGAAAATAAAAAGCTAATATTTGATAGATTTAATCAAGTTGTAGATAAAAGTGCTGAATTAAAAGGAGGAAGTGGTTTAGGACTTACTATAAGTAAGCAGCTTATAACACTTCATGGTGGAGATATATATGTAGAAAGTGAAGTTGGCGTAGGTAGTGAGTTTATAATAATACTTCCAGTAAATAATGATTAAAAAATATTAGTTTGATTATTTTTAAGCTATATTAGGTAATTATATGATAAATTTAAAATAAAAATAGCTAGATATGTCTAGCTATTTTTTTATTTTAATTCATAATTTTAATAAATTTTCCACTTATAATGTAACTGTTGCATGGAATCATAATCAATATAAAGATTTAATTTTTAATAAAGAAGGTGCTACTTTTGAAGAAACTTACATCTATTTTACTTGTATTATCTTTATGTACTTCTTTGTATGGTTGTTCTAGGATGGGTACAAATATTTATAATGGTTTAAATAATAAAAGATTAGAAACTAAATCTACTGGTTTGGATAATACTTGTATAAATTGGTTTTTTATACCTAACAATGAATCTAGAACACCTGATATTAATGATAAGTTAAACTTTAAATTAAGTGATTATGATGCAATTTATAATGGTCCTAAATCACCAAATGTTAAGTCATTGTATTTAACTTTTGATGAAGGATATGAAAATGGATATACTGAACAAATTTTAGATGTTTTAAAAGAAAAAAATGTAAAGGCTATTTTCTTTGTTACTTCTCATTATATTACTTATTCTCCTGATACTGTAAAACGAATGGTAGATGAAGGACATATTGTAGCTAATCATACTAATCACCACTATTCAATGCCGAGTGTTACTTATTCTACTGATGTTTTTAATAAGGAACTTACTGATGTTGAAGATAAATTTAAAGAATTGACAGGAAAGGATATGCCTAAATTTTTTAGACCTCCTATGGGACAGTATTCTCAAAAAAGTCTAGCTATGACTAAAGATTTAGGTTATAAGACTGTGTTTTGGAGTTTTGCTTATGGTGATTATGAACCTAGCAATCAGCCTTCACCATATGAAGGTAAGAAAAATATATTAGATCATCTTCATGATGGTTCTATATTACTTTTACATGCTATATCTAAGACTAATGCTGATATACTTGGTGAGGTTATAGATGAAGCAAGAAAATCTGGATATGAATTTTATTTATTACCTTAAATGAGCGTAGATTTTTTCTACGCTTTTTAATATCTTATATTAATAAAAAGTTTAAGTTAATACAAAAGGTTAGTTGTATATATAATATGTTATAATAAAATATAAGATATATAAAGTAGACTATAAACAAAAGAAAGGAAGATTAAGATGTATACAAAATCATCCTACACAAAATTAACTGAAGATAGAATAGATAAAAATGAAAAGAAAAGTAACTGGGAAGTAGCAATTGGATTAAATGAAGTAGATAGCTTAAAACCTTCAAAATATCTTATAGAATTAATGCAAGACTCTATAGAAGGTAAGAAATCATATAAAGAAGTAGAAAATGCTCTTTATTCATACTATAAAGAACTTGATCCTAATGATGAAGCAATTCTTCAAACTGAGGAGTGTGATTTAGTTTCAGTAAGAATAGTTCAATTATTAGAAAATGGAAGTTTTAAGTTTAGTCCTATAACTTTAAAAACTATACATAGAGCGTTATTTAAAGATTTATTTAAGGGTGAACTTGAAAGGTATGTTGGAGAATTTAGAGATTATAATATAAGTAAAAAAGAGCCTATACTTGGTGGAGATAGTGTGATATACAGTGATTACAATGACTTAATGGATATATTAACATATGATTTTGAAGAGGAAAGCAAAAAAAGTGCAAAGGTATCTATAAGCAGACTAGCAAGATTTACTTCTTCTATATGGCAAGTACATCCATTTTGTGAGGGTAATACAAGAACTACAGCAGTATTTATTATAAAGTATTTAAGAAGTTTAGGATACAATGTTAATAATGATTTATTTAAAGAAAATTCACTTTATTTTAGAAATGCATTAGTACTTTCTAATTATTCTGATGTAAGTAGGAATATAAGACCTGATTTTAAGTATTTAGAGTCATTTTTTGAGAAGTTGTTAATAGATAGTAAAGTTGAACTTGAAACTATGAAATAGGTGTGCATAAATTTGTACACCTATTATTTTTTAAAATATAAATTATTATATTATAGTTATATATGTAAAGTTAAGTGTTAATAAACTAAAAGAAAAAATAAAAACATAAGAGGATATAAAGATGATTGATAGCTTAAAAGTAGGTAGAAAAATAACAGAATCAAAATACCTAAATCAAGAAAATAGCTTTAGATATAGAAATATACTAAGAATAGCATTTTATAAATATGAAAAAATGAAATACTGGCTAGACCAAAATGAAATATATGAAGAAATAAAAAAGCTAGAGGATTTTGAAAATTATACAATAGAAAATCTAAAACAGGATTTAGATATGCTAGTGGAATTTAAAAATTTCACAGCAATGCAAGATACTAAAAAAACTAGAACAATAGAAGAATTTAAAAATAGAAAATTTAAATATCAAATTACACCAATAACTATAGAATTAGAAAGAACGCTTATAAAATTAGAAAATATACAGGAAGGTACTAGAGGTTCATTAGATTTATCATTAATAGAAAGATTTAATGCAACCTTAAAGAAAATATACAATATAAAAAACATAAATGAAAAAGAAATTTTCTCATGGTGGAATCAATTAAATAGAGACTTTAAATACTTAAATGAAAGTTACCAAGATTATATAAGTAAATTTTATTCACCAAAAACAGAAGAATTATTAAAAACTACAGAATTTCTAGCTTATAAAGAAGGTTTTATAAAATATTTAAAAGAGTTTATAACAGGTATACAAAATCATGTGGGGCAAATAGCAGAAACTTTACAAAGTAAAGAGATAGATGAAGAAACAATAGAATTTATAATAGAGTCTATTGTTAGATATGAAAAGATAAACATAGCAATAGATAAAAACTATGATGAAATAGAAGCTTATGATATACATAAAGGTAGGTTTGAAAGCATTGTTAGTTGGTTCTTAGGAGAAAGAGGAGAAACGTCTATGGCAGAACAACTCTTAGAAACAACAAACGAAATAATAAGAAAAATTACTAGATATGCACTTCAAATAATAGAAGCTAGAGAACTAGGAGCTAGTAGAAAAAATGAATATAAGAAGGTTATAGATTTATTTTTTAAATGTGATGATATAGAAGAGGCACATAAATTATCATCTCTAGTATTTGGTGCAATATCATCAAGACATATAACTACTTTAAGTGAAAAAACAACAGAGTTAGCATGTAGTATTTATGATGAAGAACCAGAATTTGTAAATATACAACCATCAAATAGACAAGGAAGAGAAAAAACAGCAAGTAAGATTACAGTAAAAGATAGAAGTAAAGAAAGACAAGAAAAGGCTATAGAGCTTATAAATAGAAGAGAAAAAGAAAAAGAAATAATGATTAGGAAAATAGTTGATAACAAACTAATATTTAAAAATATAGTAGATATTAATCCAAATGAGAGGAGAGTTTATTTAACTTGGTTATCTAAAGCTATGAATTCTAAAACAGAATGGACAAAAAATGAGTATGGTATGGAATACAAATTAAAAGATAGAAATCCAAGTGAAAAAATAAATCTTAGATGTAATGATGGAGATTTTTTAATGCCAGCATATGAACTTATATTTAAGGAGAAAAATTAATGAGGTTTACAGATTTATTGGAAAATTACATAATTTTAAAAGATAATGATAAAGAATTGTACTATGACATAAAAGATAACATAAATGACTATATGAATATGATAAAAGAGTACTTATCTTACAAGTTAATAATAAAAGATAATTTTATTAAACTTGAAAAAGTTCCAGCAAATCCACAAGGATTTATGGGAATAAAAGAATTTGATTCTATAAAAGAATATGTATTTTTCATGATATTGCTTATTTTTTTAGAAGACAAAAATAATGAAGAACAATTTATATTATCAAATCTTACTGAGTATATAAAGCAAAATTATAGTGAAGAAAAAATTGATTGGACTAAGCAAAAAAATAGAAGATGCTTAATAAATGTAATAAAGTTTGCAATAGATATTGGAATTATAAAACGAAATGATGGTGATGAAGAATTATATTCAAAAGATGAGACCAGAGATGTTTTATATGAAAGTACAGGAATTTCTAGATACATACTTAGAAGTTTTGATAATGAATTAGATAATGCAAATTCATATAAAGATTTATTAAATGAGGAAAATACTAAGTACAATGTATATAGAAATTTACTTCTTAATCCAGTTGTATATAATAAAATTGGAGTAGAACATGAATATGATTATATAGTTAGAAATAAAAATGAAATAAAAGATGTATTCGAAGAAAATCTTGAATGGGACATTCATTTATATAAAAATGCAATTATACCTATTATTACAAATAATGAAGTAAAAGATGTATTTCCAAATAAAAAAGGTGAAAGTAGCGTAGTTTTATTGTTAAGTAAAATAATAAGAGAAAATATATCAAATTTAAATCTAAAAGAAGACGATATTATTTATTTTGAAAAAGAAGAATTTGATAAATTACTTTTAGATTTAAGAAAAGAAAATGGACATGGATTCACTAAAACCTTAAGAGAATATAGTGATGAACTTTATATACATACAATCAAAGAATATATGAAAAGTTTTTCTATGTTAGATATAAAAGACAACTTAGTTTTAATATTACCATTAATGGGAAAAATTATAGGAGATTATCCAAAGGATTATAAGGAGAAAATCAATGAACAATAGATGGATTGCTAGCAAATTTGGTTTATTTAATTTTTGGTACTATGAAAATCAAGAATTTGACTTAGCAGATGGAAAAATATTATTTAGAGGTACTAACGGAAGTGGAAAATCTGTAACTACACAAAGCTTTATACCACTTTTACTTGATGGAGATAAAAGACCAAATAGAATAGATCCATTTGGTACTAAATCAAGAAAAATAGAAAACTACTTACTAACTGATGATAAGATAGAAGACAGAATAGCATATTTATATATGCAATTTAAAAAAGAAGATAGCAATACATATATGACTATAGGAATGGGCTTAAGAGCTAAAAAAGGAAGACAGCAAGTAGAGTCATGTTACTTTATATTAAAGGATGGTAGACAAATAAATAAAGATTTAATGCTTTATAAAAATAAAGAGAATATGTTACCTATAACTTTCAAACAATTAGAAACAGCTTTAGGTAATGGTAATTTTTACACAACATCTCAACAAGAATATATGAAAAAAGTAAATGAAAACTTATTTGGATACTCTGATATAGAAAGTTATAAAGAACTATTAAATCTTCTTATATCACTTAGAAGTCCGAAATTATCAAAGGATTTTAAGCCAACAGTTATTTATGAGATATTAAAAGACTCTTTAACTACACTTTCAGATGATGATTTAAGAACAATGGCAGAATCTATGGATAATATGGATGAGTTAAATAATAAGGTAGAAGAATACGAAAAAAGTTTAAGAGCTTGTAACAAAATAAAAGCAGAATTTGATAAGTACAATGCTTTAAGTATATATAAAGTAGCACAAAAACTTAAAACCAAAGAAAATGAAGTTAAGAAAGAAGAAAAAAACATAGACTCTTTAAAATTTACAATTTTAGAAAATAAACAAGTATTAAAAGATGAAGTAAATAAGTTAAATGAATTACAATCAGAACTAGAAGCATCAAAAGAAAGCTATAATAAACTTGAAAAAAGTGAAGCTAAAGCTATAAAAGAAGAGATAACAAAGGAAGAAAATAGATTTAAAAATATTTTAGAGAAACTTGAAAAAATAGATGTACGGAAAGAAAATAAGATTAAAGAAGAAATAGAGAATAATAAAAAAATTGAGGAACTTGAGTCATATATATACAAAATAGATAAACAAATAAAAGATTTATTAATAGATGAAAATAATTTAAGAATAGATGCTTATTATAAAGAACATGATGACTTTGAAAAAGAAATATTAACAAGTAACAGTTACTCCTTTAATTTAATATTAGAGAGTATAAGTAACTATGAAAAATTAATAAGCGAAATATATCAACTAATAGTAAAATATGATTCAGTAAAGAAACAAAATGAAGAACTAGAAGATAAAAAGTACAGTAAAGAGCTGGATATAAAGGTACATAAAAATAAATTAAATGAAGCTTTAGAATACTTAACAACTATAAAAACGGAAACTATAGAAAAAATAAATAAGTATCTATCTAATACAAATACATTAACTATTGAAAAAAATATTTTAGAAGAAATATACAATATAATAAATAGTATAAAAGATAGATATGAGTACAATAAAGCATTAGACTTAGTAAAAGAAAGTAAAAATAATAAAGAAGAGAAATTAAAAGACGATAAAAATAAATTAAGTCTTAAAAAGAAAGAAATTACTAATGATAAAAATAAACTTAAAACTGAGCTAGAAAAAATAATCAATGATAAAGAAGTATTTGAGGAAAATAACTGGTTTACTGAAGCAAAAACTATATTAGATAAAGAAAAAATACCATATAAAAAACTTTATGAATGTATAGACTTTAAGGAAAATTTACTAGATGAAGAAAAAAAGATAATAGAAAGCAGTCTTTTAGATATGGGGATTATAGACTCAATAATAGTCCCAAATGAGTATAGATTAAAAGCTGAAAACTTACTAAAAAATAATACCTATAAAATACTTTGTAAAAATGAAAAAACTAATAAAGATAATTTAAGTAAATATATTTCCTTAGAAGAAGATAATTTCACTAAAGAGTATAGTAATGATATTTATAGTATTATTGAATCAATTTCAATAAATACAGATGAAAATAATACTTACATAGATTTAGATAATAATTTTAAAATAGGAATAATAAAAGGAATTACAAATACTGAATATGAACTTAAATATATAGGTTCTAAAAAGAGAGAACAATATAGATTAGAAAAAATAAGTACATTAGAAAATAAAATAGAAGAGTTAAATATTATATTAGAAAATTTAAATGAAAATATAAATAAAATAGATAACAGTATTGAAATTTTAAATAAAGAATATAAAGAATTTATAACTGGAGAAGACATTGACGAAGAAATAAAGCTTATAGAAGAGATAGAAATAGATTTAAGAACTAAAGAAAAAGAACTTATATCTATAAATGAAAATATTTATAAAGTAAAAAAGGATATAAAAGAAATAAGCAACTTATTATTTGAAGAAACAGAACATATAAATATACCTAAAAATACAGAAAGTTATCAAAGTGTAATAGATAGCATTAGAGAGTATAAAGAAGTAATAAATGAAATTAGACAAGCTTATAATAAGAAAAATAGCATATTAAAAGAAACTGAAATACATATATCAATTAATGAAGCAGTAAAGAATGATTTAGAAATTATTTATGAAGAAATAGGTACATTAAAAAATGAAAAATTAACTTTAACTAAAAATATAGAATCTTTAAAAAATGCTTTAAAAAGTCTTGGAATAGATGAAATAGAAAAAGAATTAGATAGACTTTCTAATATAATAAGTACATATCCACATTCAATATCTTTGTTAATAGAAAGTAAAGCTAAAAGAGAAGCTAATATAAAAAATTATATAGATAGATTGAATGAACTAGAGATAAATTTAAATACAAAAAATAAAGAACTTAATTTCTATAAAGAAAACTTTAGATATGAACTTAATTTAGGATATATTGAAGAATTAAAAGCTTTAGAGGAATGTGAAGCTATTGAATATGTAATAGAAAAATATAAATTAAGTGAAAGTTACAAACAAAATGATATCATATCAAATATACATGAAATAATACGTGAAAGCTCACTAGAATTAAATAACTATAATATAGGAGTTTACGATACAGATAATATATACACTAACTATGAGGATGAAAATATAAAAGGATTAATAGAAATATCAAAAAGGGTAGATATAAGAATAAAGCTACAAAAAAAAGAAATAAGTTTATATGATTTAATTAAAAAATTAAACTTAAATATAGAAGAACACAACTTATTAATAAATGAAAATGAAAGAAAAGTATTTGAAGATATATTAATAAATAACCTTAGTACAAAAATTAGTGCAAGAATTAGCAGAGCTAAAAATTGGGTTAAGGAAATAGACAAGCTTATGGATAAAGTAAACACTTCAAATGGACTTAAATTAAACATTACATGGGTACCTAAAAAAGGTCAAAGTGAAGATGATATTGATATAAAAGAGTTAAGTACACTTTTAAGTACAAGTAAATTTTTAACTGAGGAAGAAAGAGAAAAAGTATCAAAGCACTTTAAGTTAAAGCTAAAACAACAAAAAAGAAGAATGGAAGATGAAAATAAAATATCTAGTTATCAATATATAATAAAAGAAGTCCTTGATTTTAGAAGATGGTTTGAATTTAAATTAATGTATACCACACCAAGGCAAAATAAAAAAGAATTAACAGATAATGAATTTTATAGGTTATCAGGTGGAGAAAAAGCCCTAGCTATGTATATACCACTATTTGCAGCAGTAAATGCAAGATATGATGGAGCTGATAAAAAAGATTGTCCAAGAATGATATCACTAGATGAAGCATTTGCAGGAGTAGATGAAGAAAATATTAGTCATATGTTTAACCTTATGGAAGGATTAGATTTAGATTATGTATTAAATTCTCAGGTACTATGGGGCACTTATGAAGGAGTAAAAAATCTAGCAATATATGAACTTATTAGAGAGGGTAGTGATATGGTAATTCCTATAAAATATACTTGGAATGGACATTCAAAAATAGTAGATTTAGGTGAGTAAATGGAAAAGGCACTTGAAATTATAAACTCAAATAAAATATATATAGAAATATTTAAAAACGTAATGAAAAAATATAAACAGTATTCAAAAATAACAGGATACTTTAATATTACTCCTAAAAATAATGAAGAAATGGATATACTAGCTAGCTTCGATACAAATGTATATAACAATAAAAAAGCTAAGATAAAAAGTAAGGATGTAGAAAAATTATTTACTAAGAAACTTAAAAATTTTGATTTTTTACAATTACTTTCAGTTGTAACAAAGGAAGAACTTATTACCAATAAAGAAGTAAGAGAAATTTTAGTTAACAATGAAGTAGAGTTTTTTAGTACCTTAATTAAATTTTGTGAAAATGGAATAGGTAAAGAATGGATTATAGCGGCTTTACAAAAAAAGTTATATGGATATCCAAGTATTAAAAAGTTATATAAAAAAGCTTTAGATGAAAGTAATATAAATTATTTAAAGGAAGACTTAATTAAATGTATAAATGCAATAAATAATTTACCGTATTTAGAAAATAAATATGAAAGTTTGGCTATATTTTCAGCAAGACATACTAAAGACCCACACTTTTTTGATAAAGATAGCATCTATGGAAAACTTTTAATAAATGCATTAGTATACAAGGATAGTCAAGGTGTTAATAAAAATGAAATAAATAACATAGATAAATTAAATAAACTATATTATAGATTTGGGTTGTTAAAGGATGAAATCTCAAATTCAACTTGTATATATAAACTAACTGGGGAATTAGAAGGAAATAGGATAGACTTTTTAAATATGATTAATGAACCATTTAATATCTCATTATCAAATATTCAGAAACTAGACTATATAATTTGTAAGAATAATAGGGTATTTATATTTGAGAATCCAGCTGTATTTCAAAGTATTATACAGGATACTGATATAGATGAAAGTATAATATGTACAAGTGGACAATTGAATTTATCTTCATATATGTTATTAAATAAGATTAAAAACTTAGATAAAATATATTATGCCGGGGACTTTGATCCAGAAGGGTTACAAATTGCTGATAAGTTAAAAGATTTATATAAAGATAAAGTTGAGTTTATGCTGTATGATGAAAAATATTATGAAAAAATTATTTCGGATAAAGAGCTTGATTTAAAAAGAATAGGTAAGCTAAAAAGTATTAAAGATAAGGATTTAAAGTATATATGTAATTCTTTGAGAAAATATAAAAAAGCTGCATATCAAGAGTTGTTGATAGATGAGTATAAGCAATATATAAGACAGCAAGTTAAGGGTTAGAATAAAAAGATAAGTTTAATTAAATATAAAATATAAAAGGTTAGAGATATCTAGCCTTTTATATTTATCTAAAAGATAAATTGGGTTACATTAATTTATTTATAAATATAACTAAAAAAAGGAATAAGCCTCATTATAATGAAACTATAAATATAACAAAAAAGGAGGTAAATAATGAAAAATGTAGCATTAAGAAGCTGTCAAAGTTATGAATATAACCAAGTAAATCAACAGTTTGAAAAACTAATACAAGATATAGGCGGATTACATAAATATATAAACAAAAATAGTACAGTATTTATAAAATTAAACTTAGTAATAAAAAAACATCCTGATGAAATGGCAACTACACATCCAATGGTATTAAAAGTGGTAGCTAAACATTTACTAAATCATGGATGTAAAGTAATTGTAGGAGATAGTCCAGGAGGTCCATATACAAAATCAGCACTAAAATCAATTTACAAAACTTGTGGTATAGAAAGCGTATGTGAAGAACTTAATATTGAATTAAACTATGACATATCAGAAGTAAAAGTAAATAATCCAAATGGAAAACTATTAAAATACCTTACAGTAATAGAGCCTATAACAAAAGTTGATCATGTAATAAATTTATGCAAACTAAAAACTCATGCAATGGCAACATTTACAGGAGGAGTGAAAAACTTATTTGGAGTAATACCAGGAGTACAAAAAGCACAGTATCATTTTAAGATGCCAGAAGTAGTAGATTTTACAGATGCTTTAGTAGATATATGTTCTTATGTAAATCCAAGCCTTACCATAATGGATGGAATAATTGGTATGGAAGGGGAAGGACCAACTGCTGGAAATCCTAGAAAAGTAGGAGTACTTTTAGCTTCACCAAGTCCTTATGCTATAGATGTAGTTGCTTGTAAAGTTATAAATTTAAACCCAAATAAAGTTCCAACAGTACAAAGATGTATAGAAAGAAATCTTATAAAAGAGGATTTTTCTGATATATGTATACTAGGTGATAATATAGATGATATGGTAATTAAGGATTTTAAAATACCTCAAAATAAGAGTATAAGTTTTTTAAGGGGAATGATACCTAAAAATTTAGAGGTTTATATAAATAAAAAATTAGCAGGTAAACCAGTTATAAATTATAAAAAATGTGTAAAATGTGGAAAGTGTAGTAAAGTATGCCCTCCAGGGGTTATATCTATGGAGTGTGGGTTTCCAAGTATAAATTTAGATAATTGTATAAGGTGTTTTTGTTGTCATGAACTGTGTTCTAAAAAGGCTGTAGATATAAAAAGATTTTTTGTATTTAAATTTATAAAATAATCTTTTTATATTATAAAAACTTTAATAATAGATTTAATATTTATAAAAAATTCGCTTCGCTTGAGCGACGTGTCGGCGAAACACTTCATTTCGCCAACGATATATCCTTGCTCATGCTACGGATACATCCGTTGCTCAAAAATATCATTTTTTACTTTTATAAAGTTATTGATATTGCTCATATTCATAGGTTATCCATAATTTTTTTTATGATATAATTTCCTTATACGTAAAAAATACCCTGTCAAAAAACTCGACAGGGTATTTTACTAACTTAAATTATAAAAATTAAAAAACTATTTTTAACGAAGCTTTTCTCTAAATTTAAGATCAAATAACCAAGGATGAACTCCGATACGAGATGCAATCTGTGCCTCACTTTCACCAGGATAAAGTTTATGAATATTATCATCAATCAAAAGTTCAGCCGCAAAAATATAAGCCTGACGCTCATATTTATTCTTAATATAAGAACCACTCAAACCACGACATGCAAAAGCATTAATACCCTTATGAAGAAAATAATGAGCAAGTTCATGAGCAGCAGTCATTATTTTCTCCTCATAGCATAAGTTACTATTTATATAGATTATTGGATAATTATCTTTTACTTGAAAAAATCCATTAATACTATTATGTAGCGGATAAATAACTAAAGTAATATCTAAAATATCAATTATTTCAAAAGGATTGTTAGTATTATATTTTGATATTACTTCTTTAACTTTATTCCTTATAAACATAAAAAATATATCCCCCTAAGTTTGCTAAACTATATATTATTGTCCCTTTTTTGTTTTTGTTTAACTAATGATAAGCCAACCTCCATAGCTGTAAGTAAGCTTTCAATGGCTTCTTTACACATTGGTTCACCATCAAACAAAATAGTTTCATCAGTAGATAAATCACATTTAATCTTTTCTAATGAATTTTTTATATCAATTTTATCTTCTTTAGTTAAAGTAAATTTATCATTTGTATGACCATGTAAGTAATCAGTAGATACATTAAATAATTTAGCAAATTGACTTATAGCTTCTCTTTTTGGCTCTCTTAAATTATTTTCATATCTAGATATAGTTACTTTAGTTGTATTTAATTTTTCTGCAACTTGCTCAAGAGTGTATCCCTTTTCTTTTCTTAAATCTTTTAATCTCTCACCTAAAGTTTTCATATATTCACCGCCTTTATTATATTTAAAATTTAATATTATTTATACATTTTAGATTTATTTAAAATTTTAAATTAATCCTATATCATTTAACCTTTGTTGTAGTAATATTAGTAAATTTAATACCTAGATACTTTAAACTTAAATTAAATTGAAAAAGTATCATAAATATTAATATCAAATGTTAGTTTTATATAAAACTAACATATCATAACTTAATTATAGCTTAAAATTAGGATAAATAGTATATAAAATGTATTAAAATGGTTATTTTTTATTTATTAAATAACCAAAATTTATAAAAAAATAACCGAAAGTTATAAAAAGTTCTTGCATTGTAACCAAAAAAAGGATATACTTAAATCAAGATAAGTAACCAAAAGTTTAATAAAAGGGGGAGAAGTAGTATGAATAATTTAAAATTTACAAGAAAAAGTAGAAGACTAACTCAAAAAGAATTAGCGCATTTACTTCATATGTCAACATCAACGTATATAAAAAAAGAAAAGAACTTAGATTACTTTAGGGTATATGAAGCAATAGAAGTTGCTAACATACTACAAAGTGATGTAAATTACTTATTTAAGCGATAAGTTGTAAATTTAAGTAACCAAAAGTGATAAAAAGAATCAAAAATAACCATATAGGGGGATAAAATGGAAAGTTTAAAGTTATTTAGAAATGATTTTTTTGGTGATATTTTAGTAATAGTTAAAAATAACAAAGAATACTTTGACGCAAATAGTGTAGCTAATGTATTAGGATACTCAAATCCTAGGGATGCAATAATCAGACATTGTAAAGAAGAAGGAATAATAATACATGAAGTAGGAGTTACCTCTAAAACTAGAAATGGAGTAAGTTTGAAAACTCAAATGTATAAAAAGAAATTCATTGATGAAGGAAATTTATACAGGCTAATAATGAAATCAAAGTTAAAAAGTGCATGTAAGTTTGAAAGATGGGTATGTGATGAAGTTATTCCTTCAATTAGAAAGCATGGTGCATATATAGACAAAAATCTTATAGATGAGATGTTAGAAAATCCAGATTTAATAATATCTTTAGCGCAAAGATTAAAGAATGAAAGATTAAAAGTAAAAGCTTTAAATAAAGTAATAATTGAAAATGAGGAATATATAAATTTAGGTAAAACAATAGAAGAAACAGAGGGAGCTATAACAATAGGTCAATATGCAAAAATAATAAGCAATAAAACTAATATGGGAAGAAATAGATTATATAAATGGTTTAGGGATAATGGATATTTTATAAGTAAGGGTGATGATAAAAATATACCTAAGCAAATTTATATTGAAAGTGGATTATTTAAAATACATGAAAAAATAATTCAAACTGAAAATGGAGAAATTCTTTCTATAAAACCTCTGATTACAGGCAAAGGGCAAAAATATTTTATAAATAAAATACTTGAAAGTAAATACTTAAATTAATATTTTGTATTAGTTAATTTTATTTAAATACGCTCGATGATAATGTATAAGCTTCCCTCCAAACTAAAAAATTATCGCCAACGATATATCCTTGTTTTCACTTTGAGCAACGTGTTGGCGAAGTATTTTGGATACATCCGTTGCTTAAAATTCGCTTTGCTCATAGCGCCAACGATAAATCCGTTGCTTAAATGTCGGTTTAGCTTATACATTACCATCTTCGCTAGATTAATTTTATTAAAAATATATGATGTTATATAAAATAGGGGGATTATATGAGAAAATATTTAGAAGCAAATATAGAGCATAACACATTAAATATGCCAAAGGAAACTTGGTTAAAACTAAGGAAAAAGGGAATTGGTGGTAGTGATGCAAGCAGTATATTAAATTTAAATCCATATAGAAGTAGCGTAAATGTATATATGGAAAAAATAGATGAAAATATAGAAATAAAGAGTAATATGAAAATGATTTTAGGTGAAAAGCTAGAAGAATTTGTAGCTAAAGAATTTTGTAACCAAACTGGTAAAAAGGTAAGAAATTTAAATGGAATACTTAGAAATCACAAATATCCTTATGCCATAGCAAATTTAGATAAAGTAGTAGTTTCAGAAAATGCATTTTTAGAATGTGTTGTAACTAATAGCTACTTAAAAAAAGAATGGAGTCAAGAAGTTCCAATACATTATCAAATACAGTGTTATCACTATATGGCTGTAACAGGAGCAAGTCATTGTTATGTATGTGCATTAATAGGTAATGAAGAAATAAAAATATACAAACTAGATAGAGATCAAGAACTTATTGATTACATTATGGAAAAGGAAGAAGAGTTTTGGAAAAAATATATATTAGGAGATGATATACCACTTCCTGATGGAAGTGAAGATTATTCTAAATTTCTTAAAAATAGATATAAAAATATAGAAAAAAAGCCATTAAATTTATTTATAGAAAGTAATAAGCTTTCAAAGCTAGATACCTTAAATGATATGCTAAAGGAAATAAAATTAGAAAAAAGTAAAATAGAACAAGAAATACAACAGGAAATGAAAGATCATGAAGTAGCTTTCATTGGGGATAGAAAAATAACTTGGAAGTGGCAAAGTAGAACTACTTTAGATTCTAAAAGACTAAAAAAAGACTATCCAGATATAGTTAAAGACTATATGAAAACTACAGAAACTAGGGTATTTAAAGTGAATTAAAATATTTAGACTGATATTATTTAAGTTAAATTAAGGGGGACATTATGGCTATATTTAGAAAACTGCACACTGCCTTTTGGCAAGATGCAAAGGTTATAGAAGAATTAACACCAGAAGATAAATTTTTCTTCATATATCTATTAACTAATCCAGCAACAACTCAAATTGGAATATATCAAATAACTAAAAAGCAAATGAGTTTTGAACTTGGATATTCAATAGAAAGTATAAACTCTTTGATGGATAGATTTGAAAATCACCACAAACTTATAAAGTACAATCCATATACGCGTGAGATTGCTCTAAAAAACTGGGGCAAATACAACTTAGACAGAAGTGGTAAGCCAATGCTAGATTGTGTGAAAAAAGAATTAGAGGAAGTTTCAGATATATCTCTTATAGAATATGTTAGTAAAGGTATTAAAAAAGAAGATATAAAAGATATATTTAAAAGCTATCTAAATAAGGATAATGCTGATGATATAGAGGATTTATGTAAAAGTAAAAAATCAAATAACGATACGTATAACGAGTCGTATACCGATACGTTCAAAAATTTAGGACAAGAAGAAGAAAAAGATAAAGAAGAATATAAAGAAAAAGATATAGATAAAGAAAAAGACTTAAAATCATCTAATGTAGGTAAGTATGCAAAATTATATGAACAAAACATTGGACTTATAAATGGAGTAGCTTATGAGTGGATAATAAATATAAGTGAAGAAATAGATTTAAAGCTTTTTAAAAAAGCCATAGAAATAGCAACAGACAAAGGAAAATGCAACAAAGGCTACATTGGTGGAATTATAAGACAATGGCTAAATAACAATATAAAAACTTATGATGATTTAAAAGCATATGAATTAAACCAAGGGGGACAATTAAATGATAGAAAATCTAAATATGCCAGAGAATATGAAAATGAGGATGAGTCAACTTATCAAAAGCCTACAGAAGAACAACTTAGAAGGGTCAGAGAGCTACTTGAAAGCAACTAAAAATACAGGGATAGATGATAAGAATATATTAAAATCAGAGGAAGATGAAATAGTAGAATATAAATGTTTAAAGTGTAGAGATTTAAGATTTATATTAAAAGACAATGAAGCAATTCCATGTACTTGTAAGGCACTTCGTGAAGCTGAGGAAATATTAGCTAATAGTGGTATAAGCGAAGAATTTAGAAAAAAGAATTTCGATAACTTTAATTATGCATACAATATGGAGGTATGTGAAGCATTTAGTAAAGCCAAGGAATATGTGAAAAACTTTGATAAGTCTTGTAAAAATAAGTCTATAATATTTGTTGGACAAGTTGGAAGTGGTAAAACACATTTGTCTATGGCAATAGCCAACTCTCTTATGGAAAAGGGAGTTGGAGTATTGTATATGCCTTACAGAGATAATATTATAAGTCTTAAACAAAATATGATGGATGAAGAGTATTACAGGAAGGTGATGAATAAGTTTAAGATGGCGAAGGTTCTTTTGATTGATGATTTGTTTAAGGGCAGTATTAGTGGTAGTGATGTTAATATTATGTTTGAGATTATTAATTATAGGTATTTAAATGGGTTGCCTGTTATTGTTAGTTGTGAGAAGAGTATAGATGAGATTATGAATATTGATGAGGCTATTGGTAGCAGGCTTTATGAGATGAGTTGTGGGTATGTGGCAAGTTTTAGTGGAAGAAGGTTAAATTACAGGATGTATGGGAAAAGCTAGTCAGTTTGACTAGCTTTTAAAATGGGGGTCGTGAAAACCGACGGTGTATATTTATAGCTTTAACAAGGCATTACAAATACTTTTAGCAACAACATAACAATAATCATAACTAGTACAAATATCCTCAACAATAGAATTAGATATAAAATCAATCTCTACTAAAAGAGCTGGCATCTTGCTTTTTTTCAAAACAGTAAAGCTTTTAGAAATCTTAACACCTCGATTAGGAGTATTTAAAGCTTTAGATAAATTATCACAAATACTTTGAGAAGTACTATAAAGCCTACTAGATTTATCATAAACCCAAACCTCACAACCACGAGCATTTCTATTAGAAAAAGAATTCATATGTAAACTAATAAAATAATCGCAGTTATACCTATTAGCTTTGTTAGTTCTATAACCTAAAGAATAATAAGTATTATCAATTCTTGTAGTTATAACTGTATGACCATGACTTTCTAGCATAGACTTTAAAATCAAACCAATTTTTAAAACAACATTACTTTCAAAAGTACCATTAAAACCAACAGCACCACTATCCTTACCACCATGACCAAAATCTAAGTAAAATTTCATCAACTATCACCTCATACTTATAATATTTTTAGATAATTCATTAATACTATCAGTTAAAGTCTGAAGCTTTCCCTCAATGCGAACTAGTAAATACATACTAAGAGCAATTGGAAAACCAACAGAAGCTATAATACTTTGTATATCTGAATTCATAAATTTCCTCCTTTATAGCAAAAGGCCAAGTATAAACTTGACCTTTTAAATATTTTATTGAAGTAGTTTTTGAGCAACGGATATATCTGAAATACTTCGCCAACACGTTGCTCAAAGTGAGAACGAAGATATATCGTTGGCGAAATGAAGTGTTTCGCCGACACGTCGCTCAAGCGAAGCGAATTTTATAAAACTAAATCGTAGTCAGTAGTGTCTGTAACAACCACCTTTGCACTAACTGCTTTAGCAATATCAGAACCACCTGGGGCAAATATGTTTTTAGAAACTACTAAGTCCATAGCAGTTTTTATTTCAGTTTCAGTTATATCCTCTCTTGGATCATCTATTGATAAAGAAACTGATTTATCATCAGTAGTTTTAAAAGTCATAACTAATCTTTTGTTAAGGTTATTATCCATAATATATTCCTCCTAATAAATTAAATTTTATAAAAGTGTAGTGTTATCTATTTTTATTGTCTCTAAAACATCATACTCTTGTAGAGCCATTAAGCTTTCAGCAACGTCATATACATTTTGAGAAGTCGCATCGTGTTTTAGGTTTGAGAAAGTTTTGCTTCTAACTTTGGTTTTACCATCAACCATACCTAAATCTAATTTGATTTTTAAACTTGAAGGATTTTTAGACTCATTAACTGCCATTTAACCCACCTCCTTTTAAATTTTTAGACTTATTAGCTAAATCTTAAGTTAAGTATATTTGATGAGTGTTATTAAAATATAGTAAAGAAGTTTACAAGTTTTTGACAAAGGGAACGATAGTAAAGATATTGAAATACTAAGGTATGGAGGTGGTTTTATGATTAATAAGTTGACTATTGATGATGTGCCTGAGAATTTAAAGAGTGTGGCTTGTGCTATTGGCATTGATGCTTTTAGAAGTCTTATTAAGTGTGCTGGAGGGACTAGTGTTTATCTTCCTAGTGAAAGGTGTATAACTAAGCCTGTTAGGGATAGAGTTATTAGGGAGAGTTTTTGTGGTGATTATAAGGAGATGGCAAGAAGGTTTGGTATTAGTGAGGTTAGGGTTAGAAAGATTGTTGGTGAAAAGAGTTAAACCGTTGGTTATTGCCAACGGTTTTATTTATATTTTAGATTTGCTCTAAAAATTCAAGGATAGTTAAGTTATTAATTTAAATATAAGTAATTTTATCATAACTATTTAAAATAATTTAAAAAAATAGTAAAATAAATAAAAAAATAAAGTAGAAGAAATCGTATTTGCTGAAATATACACAAAAAAACAAATTTAGATACTCAGTTAAAAAAGCTTACTATTTAATAAATTTATAGTCTTATAGATGAATTAAATAAGGTAATAAGATTTAGTGATGTACTAGTAATACCATCAATATCTGACTGTATGAAAAGTATAGATATATACAGAAATATATTTAGAAAATCCATAACAAATTGGAAGTAGTAACTATGGTTTATATACAAACTATACTGGAGTAAGAGTAAATACACTAGATATACCAAAGCCTAAACAAACTAGAAATTTAATTAAATCATCAATAGTACCATATCAAGTATTAATAAGTACAAGTGAATGCATAGAAAAATTGTTATAAAGTATGAGACAAAGATTAGAAAAAATCTTAAATAAAATTGCGAGTTTAAATTAATATAAAAGGATAGGAAAACAGAGCATTTTATAATGATTAGAAGACCTAAAAATATGATATAATTAAAATAAGTAAAATGTCAATAGGAGGTGGAAAAATGGCTAATCATATAAAATACATAGATATACATAAATTCAAAGGAATAAAAGATATAAACATTTATGATATGAAATCAATAAATATATTTGTTGGTGATAATAACTCAGGAAAAACAACAATATTAGAGGCAATAAAATTCTTTGAAAAGCCATTTGATTATTTATCTCACCTAAGGTTAATGAGCAGAAAATATAACCCAAGAAGTATCAAATATAGTAAAATAAAAGAAATTTTTAATGAATGTAAATTAGAAAATGAGATAAATATAAATTTAGAATCAAATGGTGAAAATTATAATTTACATATAAAAGGTTTTGAAGAAGAAGAAATATACTTTGAAGACTATGAATTACTTGGAGAAGATGAGAGTAATGAAAGAACAATTTTAGAGTATACATTTAACTCAGAGAAACGAGAATTTATATTAGAAAATAGAAAAAAAAGTAGAATAAGTTTATCAAAAAATAATTTAAAACTTATAAATATGGGATATGCAATGCCTATAGATACATATTTAGAAAAAAGCACACTTAATGCAATTGATACAGTTATAAAAAAAGGTGATAAATGGAAACTTATAGAGTTATTAAAAATATTTGATAACAGTATAATTGATATAAATTATACATCAGATCAAGAAATATACATAACAACTCAAGATAAAAGTATACTAAGTTTATCTAGCTTTGGTGATGGACTTAAAAAAGCAATAGTACTAATTTCAAAAGTAATGGATGCTTATAATGGAGTGCTACTTATTGACGAAATAGAGAATGGAATACATAAAGATGTACTAGGTAAAATATTTAATGAAGTAATTAGAAATAGTAAGGAATATAATACTCAAATAGTAGCAACTACTCATAGTAGAGAAGCACTAGAAGCAATACTTGAAAATTTAGAACATAATTTAGATGATATAGCACTATATAGACTTGAGAACTTTAGAGGTAAAATGTATGCTAGAAGGTTTTCAGGACAAGATGCATATGAAATAATTATTGAAGAAGGTGGTGACTTAAGATAATGAGTCATTATCTTTTTGTAGTTGAAGGAATTCATGACGTAGCAATTATATCTAAAATATTAATGTTGATGGAATTTAAAGAAGTAGACAGAGATGATCAAATATTAAAACCAATGGATAAGTTAATAATTAGAAATTTTCCATTTTATAAAAATAGTTTAAATGTATTTAATAAAATACCTACTTTTTATAAAAAAGAGGATACACAAGTTTGTATAATAAATGCAGCAGGTGAAACAAAGTTACTGAAAGTATTAAATTCAGTATTAAAAAAATTAGAATTTAATGAAATGGAATTAATAGATAAAGTAGTTGTATTTTGTGATGGAGATCTAAAAGATAAAGAAGAAAAAATAGTAGATATAGTAGAACGAGGATTTGAAGGTAAAAAAAACAAGATTGATCGATTTTCTAGAGAAGAAATCTTAAATCAAACATTAAAAATAATAGAAGTAGAAGATTTTACTATACCATTTGAATTTTATGTTTTTCCTAATAATAAAGATTCAGGAAGATTAGAAAATATATTATTAGAAACTATAAATCAAGTAGATAGTGAACTTTTATATAATGTAGAGGAATTTTTAAAGAATATACCTAATGAATACAAACAAGAATGGTCAGTAGAAAATTCAAAATATGAAAAAACTAAGATTGCTTGTGTAGGTAGTGTTTTAAATCCAGGAGTAGCTAATGGTGTACATATAAGAGATAGCCATTGGATAAGTAAAGAAACTATAAATAATAGTCAGGCATTAAAATTAATATATGATTATATAGATAATATACTAACCCAAAAATAAAAGAAGTAAATTAGATGGCGAGAAAGCTTGTTTTTAGAAAAATTATAGATAAATCAGTGTTTTTTAGATGTTCTTCTAATATACTTATAATAATTAAATAGCACAACGAGTTAATTAAGTACAAAAAATAATAAAAAGAAAATATCTGAGACTAAAGAAGTTTTAAAATTTATAGTGTAATTATCGTATAATAAAATTATAGTAATGGAACTTATAAAAGTTTGTACGTTTCAGTTATAGCTATAATATTTAAACAATTTATAATTAAAATCTATCAACTTATATTAAAAAATATTTAATACATTCATTATTAAGTTAGATTACTATAAGACGTAAAATAGAACAAATAACATTCAAAGTAAGGGGTATAAATATGAAATTAAAAGAAGGTATATACGAACAAGTAATATCTAACAAAATACATGAAGAAATAAAAAATAGAGAAAATGAAATAAACATACAAAAAGAAGAAATAGAAAAAGAAGAAGCAAAAATAGTACTATCAAAATACCTACAAGAAGTAACTAAAAAAAGTTTAAGTCTATTGAAAAACAAAGACTTAAACAAACAAATAGAACTTTGCAATCAAATAATAAATTACCTATCAACACAAGTAGAAGACGAAGAAATAAAAGAAAATAACATACATAAAAATGGAGAAATACTACTATCAATAGAAGAGAAACTTAATAAATCAAAAATAAAAAACAACAATATAAGACCTATAACACCTATATCACAAAGTTATTTATTCACGAATTCAAACAATGAACCAGACCTAATAAATGAATTAAAAAGAGAAATAGCAAGTAGTGACAGTATAGATATATTAGTATCATTCATAAGGTGGAGCGGACTAAGACTAATAAAAGATGAGCTAATAGAACATACAAAAACAAAAAAACTTAGAATAATAACAACCTCATATATGGGAGCAAGTGAATTTAGAGCTATAAAGTTTTTATCACAACTTCCTAATACGGAAATAAAAATATCTTATGACACACAAAGAACACGATTACATGCTAAAAGCTATATGTTTAATAGAAATACAGGATTTACAACAGCATACATAGGATCATCAAATATATCAAAAGATGCAATGACCACAGGACTTGAATGGAATATGAAAGTAAGTGAAAAAGATTCAAAAAATATAGTAGACAAATTTAAAGCAACCTTTGAAAGTTACTTTAACGATGAAGAATTTAAAACCTTTACAGAAGCTGATGAAGAAAAACTAAAAATAGAATTAAAAAAAGCTAGAGGAAAAGACTATAAATCTGATAAGGATGAAATAGCTAATATAGATGTTAGACCATATCACTATCAACAAGAAATATTAGATACACTAAATGTTGAAAGAGAAGTACTAGGACACAATAAAAACTTAGTAGTAGCAGCTACAGGAGTAGGAAAAACTGTAATATCAGCATTTGACTATAAAAACTTTAAAAATAATAATAAAGGAAAAGTAAATAGATTATTATTCATTGCTCATAGGGAAGATATATTAGTACAAAGTATGAAAACTTTTAGAACTATACTTAGAGATAGAAACTTTGGTGGATTATATACAGGAAACTTTACTCCAGATAATATAGACCATGTATTTATGACAATACAAACATTCAACTCTAAAAAATTTGATGAAAATATAAGCAAAGATTTTTATGATTTTATAATAGTTGATGAGTTTCATCATGCTAGTGCTCCAAGCTATCAAAAATTACTTTCATATTTTACACCTAAAGTACTTTTAGGACTTACAGCAACACCAGAAAGAATGGATGGAAAAGATGTATTAGAATACTTTGATGGCAGAATAAGTAGTGAAATGAGATTAGGAGAAGCAATAGATAAAAAATTACTTACACCTTTTCAATACTTCTGTGTAACTGATGAACTAGATTTAAGTAAAATAAAATGGTCAAAAGGTGGGTATGACAATAAAGAACTTACAAATATACTTACAGTAGACAAATTAAATGCAAAGAAAAGAGCAGATTTAATTTTAAAAAGTATAGATGACTATATAGCAGATATAGATGAAGTAGTTGGACTTGGATTTTGTGTAAGTATAGATCATGCAAACTTTATGGCAAATTACTTTAATGAAAAAGGTATACCATCCGTAGCTATAAGTTCTAAATGCAGTATAGATGAAAGAGATGAAGCAAAATCTGGACTTGTAAATGGTAAATATAAATTTGCATTTGTAGTTGATTTATATAATGAAGGAGTAGATATACCAGAAATAAATACTATACTATTTTTAAGACCAACAGATAGTTTAACAGTATTTTTACAACAATTAGGAAGAGGGCTAAGACTTAGCGATAATAAAGAGTGTTTAACGGTACTTGATTATGTAGGCCAAGCACACAAAAACTATAATTTTTATGAAAAGTTTTCAGCAATAGCAAAGAAAAAAGGTAAAGCATTAAAAGAAGAAATAGAAAGTGGATTTATAACACTTCCAAAAGGCTGCCACTTACATATAGAAAAACAAGCTAAGGAATATATACTAAGAAATATAAATTCATTTATAAATAATAAAACAACTATAACAAATAAAATTAAAACCTTTGAAATAGAAAGTGGAAAAAAGTTAAACCTTATAAACTTTATAAACTTTATAGAATTTTACAATATAACCTTAAAAGAAATATACAAAACTAAAAATAGCTTTTACAGACTTTGTGTTAATGCAAAAGTAAAAGAAGATTTTAATGATATAGATGAACAAAGCTTAGTAGGTGGTATGTTAAGGCTTATAAATACAGATTCAATAAGGCTTCTTAAATTTTGGATAAATACATTAGAAAATTATAAAGAAGATAAAACAATAAGCTTTAATGATAGTGAAGAAAAAATGCTACTTATGCTGCACTATACTTTATATACAAAATCACCTAAAGACTTAGGCATAAATAGTATAAATGAATTTTTACAAAGGCTTTATAGTAATAAAGTTATTTATGAAGAAATTATAGAAATACTTAAATATAATCTAAGTCATATAAAAGTAAAAACATTTAATGATAATTTAAGTTTTGATACTAATTTAGAAGTACATGCAACTTACACTAAGGAGCAGATTTTAGCATCACTTGGAAAAAATACTATAGAAAAGCAATATCCTCTAAGAGAAGGAGTACTATATATTGAAGATAAGAAAACAGATGTATTTTTAATAACATTAAATAAGGTTGAGAAGCATTTTTCTCCTTCAACTATGTATGAAGATTATGCTATAAATGATGAATTATTTAATTGGCAAAGTCAAAGTAGGACAAGCATAGATTCACCAACGGGTAAAAGGTATGTAAATCATAGAGATAGTGGTAATAATATATTGTTGTTTGTTAGGGAAAATAAAAGTGAAGATGGAGTAACTTCTCCATATACTTACTTAGGAGCGGCTGATATTGTAAGTCATAGTGGAAGCAAACCAATAAGTATAGTATGGAAATTAAGAAATAAGCTACCTGCAAGTATAGCCATAAAAGCAGAAAAGGCATTATAAGTCATACGCATATATTTATTTTAGGGTATAATAGATAGAGAACTTATTAAGGATTTTATTATAGACTTATTAAAAGGAGACAGAAGATAAGATGATTGAAAATAATAAATCTAAGTATGTACCTGAACTAACATCAAACTTAAGAAATAATTATGTATCAATTCCAAGTATAATATCTAAAGCATCAGGAATAAGAATTTTTGGAAAAAGACTTAAATCATTCATTTTTACTACTGATGTTGCAATAATAAAAAACACTAACGCTGATGCTGTAATAGCAGTATATCCATTTACACCTCAGCCAACAATTACTCAAGCTATACTATCAGTATCAGATATACCTGTTTTATGTGGTGTAGGTGGAGGATTAACACATGGTACAAGATCTGCAAATATAGCTTTACATGCAGAGTTTCAAGGGGCAATAGGTGCAATATTAAACTCACCAGCGCCTGATGAAACTATTAGATATGTAAAAGAATCAATAGATATTCCAGTTGTTGTAACAATAGTATCAGAGTTAACAGATGTACAAAGTAAGATTGATGCAGGGGCAGATATATTAAATGTAAGTGGAGGAGCTAATACAGCAAAGATTGTTCGTAAAATTAGAGAGAAGTTTCCACTTATTCCTATAATTGCAACAGGAGGACCAACTGAGGAATCAATTTTAGAAACAATTGAAGCTGGTGCAAATGCTATTACTTATACACCACCAACAAATGGACAATTATTTAAGCACAAGATGCAAGAATATAGAGAGATTGAAAATAAAAAGTATAATAAAGAATTTTAGTAAGTTAAAGATCTTTAAGCTAATGCTTAAAGGTCTTTTTTTATTCAAAGTTAATAATCAAAGATATAAATATAAGTTAAAAAATATTTTTAATATATCAAAATATATTTAATTTGAAAATTATAAAAATAAATGGTAAAATACGGTATAAAATAATGAATAAAAGATAGGGAAAAGACATGAAGAAAAACATTAAGACAACATTAGGGGTAATAGTAGCATTTTTCGTACTACTTAAATTATCAAACATATTTACGGGGAGTTCTAACTACGAATATAGTGAGTCAACTTATTAAAATATTAGTGAGAATGTAGATGAAGAAAGTAATTATAGCTCTCAAGACGAAGAGATAGAACAACAGATTTCTACAGAATATAATGAACAGATAGAGCAAGAAGAAAATGAAGAAATAGAAGAAACTGAAGAAGAGTATACTTATAGTTATACAGAGGAAGAAGATAAGAATGATGATAACTACTATGAAAAAGATTATAGTGAAAAAGAAACTAGTTATTCAGAAAAAGAAAGTAGTGTTGCACATATAGGAGAAACAGCATATGTAACAAATGCAAATAGCTACTAGCATGCAATAAGTAACTGTAAATACTTAGAAGGTGCAAGTACACGTTCAGTAACAGTAAGTAATAGTATAGGAAAGTATGAATGTAACTGCTGGAATAATCCAGTACCATATGTACCTAAAAAGCAAGAAAGTACATCACAGCCTTCAAGTGGGGTTTATGTATATATAAGTAGTGGAAATAGTTATTATCATAAATCAAGTAGCTGTAAGTTTTTAAATGGGGCATCAGCTCAAAAAGTTGATAAAAGTTCAGTTGGTGGAAAGCATGCTTGTAATTGTATAAAGTATTAAAGTTTATTAACATAAAAAAGTTAAATAGTAATGTAAATTAAGAGAGTCAGAGTGATCTGGCTCTTATTTTATATCCTATAACAAATCAAAACTAAAATACATTTATATGGAAGGACTTATAAAACTAGTATCAATAATAAACTATAAATGAAAAATATAAATTTTCATTTGTAGCTAGATTATACAATGAATGTGTAGATACACCGGAAATAATACAATAATATATTTAATACCAACGGATAGTTCAATAATAATTTTAAGAGATTTTATATAGTATTAATGTAAAAATTTATTATATAACTTTGAAAAAAGAACATATGTATGATATAATTGAGAAAAAAGCTTCCTTAAATTATTAAGGAAGCTACTTTAATTTAAATATATATGATCGGAAATTAAATTTTTTATAAATAAGGAGAGCAAATATGAGTAAAAAGTATAATTTTATAGATTTATTTGCTGGATGCGGAGGATTCAGTGAAGGTTTTTACATGGAAAACTATAGATCTTTACTTCATTTAGAAATAGATAAGAATGCATGTGAGACATTAAAAGAAAGAATGAGATACTATCAGTACGAAGAAAATGAAGTTGAAAAAGCAGTTTTATGTGAAGATATAACTAATGAAAATATATTAGAAATTACGAAAGAAATAATAGGAGATCAAAGAGTTGATGTACTAGTAGGAGGACCACCATGTCAAACATTTTCAAGTGTAGGAAGAGCCCAAGACCCAGACTCTATGAGAAATGATCCTAGAAATTATTTATTTGAAAACTATTTAGATATATTAAACTTTTATAGACCTAAAATATTTGTGTTTGAAAATGTAACAGGTTTACTTACTGCTAAGCCAGGAGGAGAACTTATATTTCCACAAATACTTGAAAGAATGAGAGAAACATACAATGTAATAGGTGATGAAGATACAGTTACTTTAAACTCTGTACATTATGGTGTAGCTCAGATTAGAAAAAGAGTTATTTTAATAGGTGTTAGAAATGATATAGAACTAGATCCTCAAGAAATATATGATAGGATAGAAAAGACACATTATGCACCAGATGAAGAACCTTCTACTTTAAACAGGTATAGAACAGTTAGAGATGCAATAGAAGATTTACCTAGTTTATTACCTGGAGAAGGAAAAGAAGAAATAGATTTTAAACCGACTAAATGGAACGAATATTTAGATGAATTAAGGGATAAAGAATTTGATAAACTATATAATCATGTAGCTAGAAAGCATAATGAGAAAGATAGAGAAAGATATAGAATTCTAAGTGAAAATAATTGGCAACTTAAACACTTAAGTGATGTAAGACCGGATTTAATACATCATGATCCAAAACATTTTGGAAATAGATATACTGTTCAAGATTATGATAAACCCGGAAAGACAGTAGTAGCTCACTTATATAAGGATGGTAATTTATTTATTCATCCAGACCCTAGCCAGGAAAGAACCTTTACTGTTAGAGAAGCTGCTAGGGTACAGTCTTTCCCGGATGATTTTAAGTTTGTAGGAGCAAGAACACATCAGTTTAAGCAAGTAGGTAATGCAGTACCACCGCTAATGGCTAAAGCTATAGCTAAGGCTATTAGAGAAATATTAGATGAATTAGAATAAAATAATAAAAAGGATAATAATGGATTTATTATCTTTTTTTATGTTAAAATCACTATAGATTTATATGTAGAACAAAATATTTAGAGGAGAGTAAATTAATGAACTTTAGTATGCCTAGAGTTGGAAATATAAATGAAACTAATGCATTTCTTAAAGATAAATTTTAAATATGAATTCTATTCCATTTAACTCTCAGGTATTGCAAAAAAAATATCCTTATAATAAACTATTTAAGGCGTATAATGATATTTTAGATGAACAGTTTTGCGTGGGGCTAAAAGATGCACCAAAGTTATATGAGTATTGGACATTTATTAAAATATTTAATATATTAAATTCTAAATATAATAATAACCTTAGTAAGTGTAATTGGATTAAATATGATAAAGGATCTTTAAATGTAAGTTTAAATACTATAAAAGAAAGTTGCGTAACATATTTTATAAATGATAATGTTGAGTTAAAACTATATTATCCAAAAAATATTCAAAAGAAAAGTCTATTTATAATGGGAGATCTTATTCTCATGAATTAGATCCAGATATCTCATTAGAGCTATATAAAAATAATGCATTGATAGGGATAATACACTTTGATGACCAATATAAGGTTATTAAGGATAAGTACTATAATACAGATGATATAGATGAAATGCACATATATAAGGATGCGATAATAGCAACTGTAGGAGTATTATCTATGAGTATTAACTCAAAATCTGAAATAAATGAATTAAATCAAATATTTAATATTATAGATAAATTTATAAGATTATCTAGTAACGACAATGCATATGGTATTTAAAAAAAGATGACACTGTATCGTATCAAGCACTTACAAGGATAATAGACAATATATAAGTAAAGGAGATTTTCAATGAAATATAATTTTATAGATTTATTCTGTGGAGCAGGCGGATTTTCTCATGGACTTGAATTAGCAGGTCTTAATTGTATTGGAGGAATTGATGTAGTAGAAAGAACCGTTCAGACACATAAATTAAACCATCCTAATTCTGTATCTATTTGTGGAGATATAAGAGAAATACCACCAGAAGAATTTCATAAGAAAATAGGATATCAAGATGTACATGTAATAATAGGTGGACCACCATGTCCTACCTTCTCTACTATAGGTCATGCTAAAATACAATCTGTTACAGGTAAAGATGTATCAGAAGATCCTAGAAATCAATTATTTATGGAGTATTTAAAATATGTGGATTATTTTAAGCCAGAAATATTTGTTATGGAGAATGTACCTACATTTATGACTAAATATAAAGGTAAAGTATTTAATACTGCAGTTGAGATAATAGAAAGTATTGGGGATGGAATGTATGAAGTTCAGAAACCTGTACAAGTATTAAATAGTGTACATTATGGTGTACCACAAGCTAGACGAAGAATGATGCTTGTAGCCCACAAAAAGAAGAATGTTCAGTTTGAATATCCTAAGCATACTCACTATTATGATCAAGAGGATAAAGAAAAAGAAGATCTTAAGCCATTTGAAACAGTTGAATCAGCTATATCAGATTTACCGAAAATAACTGACAATTGGAGAGTTTCAGAAGTTGAATACTCTAAGTTTGAAGATTTGACAGAGTTTCAACAAATAATGAGAAGTAATAATCATAATAGGACTGTTAAAAATAATATATGTAGAATGTCTAATGATAGAGCAAAGAAGGTATTTAGTCATATGAAACAAGGTGATATATACATGGACTTACCAAAAGAAGTTAGACAGATATTACCATTCAGAGAAGATATATTTAAAGATAGATTAAAAAGATTAGTTATGAATAAGCCATCATGGACTATTTTAGCTCATATTGGTATGGATGGATATATGTATATACATCCAACGGAATTAAGAACTCTTTCAGTAAGAGAAGCAGCTAGAATACAATCATTCCCTGATGATTTTGAATTTATAGGTAATCAACAAGATACTTATGTACAAGTAGGGAATGCAGTACCTGTGTTAATGGCAAAAGCTATAGGGGAAAGTGTATTAGATTATTTAAATAAAATAGAAAAATAGTATAAAAGGAACCTATAATTGGGTTCCTTTTATATTTTAGTAGTGTTCTAATTTAATTTCATCTGTATCATGATTATGAATAAGATTAAATAGCTCACCGCAATTATTACATATATAAATAGTAATATCTCCATTGATATCAAGATTAATATCTTGAGGATCACAAGTACTTTGATATTCTAAAATATTATTACAAATTTGACAAATCAAGTTATCACCTCCTAATGTATCGTATGAACAAAAGGTTGTCAGAGATTACATTATATTTATCACTTCTAGCATTAATATTAAAAGTAAAGGCTATGTTTTAATATAGTGTTCAGATTAAAAATAATTTTAATAACAAAAAAGTAGGCGTTATACCAATGATATAATTCCTACTTTTTTCTTAGCATTATATTAAAATTATGAACATAAGTATATTCAATTATATATTTAACCAACAAAACACATCAAAATAGTAGAAATAACTATCATTGTACCAATCGTGTAATTACATAATTGATACACATTTATTATATTTTGATGATTTATCTATTACTATCATTATATTTCTATTTATCTTACTTGATTCTTAATGTATAACAATTGCGAAGTTAATTATATTATATTATTTTCAATATTTATTTAAAATATAGCCAAAGTAAAATAAATTTAATTAAAAATTTTATTAAAACAGTTACTCCAAATACAGATATTGATGGAGGAAATAGAGCAGATAAAAATACAAAAGTAATAGATAAGTTAAAGTTATTTTTTAAAAAATACATAGCGTTATTTTACAAACATTAATATAAAAAATAATTAACAACTTGTTTATAAAATTATGGTATAAAACTACATAGATATAATTATTTATAGTTGTATTTTTTATACGATATATCTATAATTTACGATATAGATTTCTTTAATGTAAGACATAACATTGCAAAATATATTCTACTATTTTGATAAAATTATTTCTCCATTGGTATATGAGAGTATAATGGATAGTAATTTTTTGAATGAAGTTGAATTAAATAAGGTTATTGTAATTGATAACGCACCATTTCGTTGTAAGAGTAAGTTGTATGCACTATTTAATAGTGTTGATAAAAATCTGAAATTAATATTTATACCACCTTATTATCCTAAATTAAATCCAATAGAGAAATATTGGTAGAAATTGAAGAAGAATATTAAAAAATAGATAAAAAGAATAGAACATTAGAGAAATATATTTACCAAATTTTTTAAGTTAGATTACTATAAAATAAATTAGTTATAGGGGGAGTGAACAATGGCATATACAGCAAAACAAGCAATCAATACATTTTTTCAATATTTAGGTATAGATGAAAATAATGTAGAATTTATAGATGGAACAGATAAGAGAGGTATATTATATGAGGATGTGGTTATATTTATTTATCCAATAGGATGTAAAGTAAAAGATGGTAACGTAAAACAATCATGGATTGATACAAGAGATAGTGGCGTTAATCAGAGAAAAAATGCATGGAAATATTCAGTCGATAATAATAGAAAATATTTTTGCATGGCAGTAAACGATGAAAGAGAGATATATAATGATATTATATTAGTTTTGGAATCCTCAGAGGACTATATATCTAAAGTAACACATAGAGATGAGGGTGGTACACAAACTAATATACCGAATGGATTTACATTGAATATGGAAAATGGATTTAAACGTGAAAAAACTCCAAATGGATTTTATTTATCAGCAGTTCATAAAGATAATATAAAAACGTATATTGAGTATAATGATAATAGAATTTATCTAGAATTAGAGAATAAAAGTGAAGATAAAGAAATAGTATATAATACAAATTTAAATTCAAAGTTCTCTAGAAATAGAATATTATTTGGAGCACCAGGTACAGGCAAAAGTTTTAAAATGGATGAGCAAAAAGATGAAATATTAAAAGGTAGTAATGGTAAATTTGAAAGAGTTACATTCCATCCAGAATATTCATATGCTCACTTTGTAGGAACCTACAAACCAGTACCTACTATAGATAGTGATGGAAAAGATTCAATAACATATAAATATGTACCAGGACCATTTATGAGAATGCTAGTAAATGCGCTTAAGAATACTAAAGAAGAAACGCAAAGTCCATATGTTTTATTAATTGAAGAAATAAATAGAGCAAATGTAGCTGCTGTATTTGGAGAAGTATTTCAGCTATTAGATAGAAATAGTGATGGAGTAAGTGAATACTCAATACAAACGTCAGAAGATATGAAAAAATATTTATATGAGCAACTACATGAAGAATTAGGTGGAGAATTAAATGACTATAGTAGTATAAAAATACCAAATAATATGTTTATATGGGCAACTATGAATAGTGCCGATCAAGGTGTATTCCCTATGGATACAGCATTTAAACGTAGATGGGACTTCACATACATAGGCATAAATGAAAATGAAAATAAAGTTAAAGATTATAATTTTAAGATAAATAACAATGATATTAATTGGAATAATCTAAGAAAATCAATAAATAAATTTTTATTATCAAATAGAATAAATGAGGATAAATTAATGGGTCCATATTTCTTATCTGCAAAAGTACTAGGGGGGGATTCTGAAAACTTTATTAAGGCAGTTGAAAATAAAGTCTTAATGTATTTATTTGATGATGCAGCAAAACAAAGAAGAAGTGATCTGTTCAATGGAATAGAAGAAACAAAAAGAAATATATATTCGGAAGTGTGCTCAGAATTTAGAAAAAAAGGAATTAATATATTTAACAAGCAAGTTGTTGATGAAATAAAAAAATTAGATGAAGAAACAAATATTTACAAAGAACACGATATAAATATACATAATACAGAACAAAGTTATAGATTAAGTGTAGCTGATCCAGAAAATACATATAGTAATAGTGGTGAATAAAATGATTTTACAATATGTAAAAGAACAAAAGCGATATACCAAGGATGAATTAAATAAATTATTTAAATCAGATAACTATGATAATACTGATGAGATTAAAGATATATTAAAAAAACTAAGAGAGTATGGAATTTTAAAAACAGTGAAATATAATTCAACCCAAAAGAATTTATCTGATTTAATAGAAGAAGATTTAGAATTATCAGAGGGTATAAACGATAAATATTATTATGTATTTAAATATGTTGGAATCATAATGGTATCTAAATATATAATAATATGTATACCTAAATATGTTACTTCATCTAAAGAAAATGAATATATAAATGATATAAGTAAATTTAAAAATGTATTAAGTGTAATTAAAAAATACAATTCAAAAAATCAAACAATAAATTTATATGAATATAGTGAAGAATCAACATCATTTAACTTTTTAGCTATAATGATTCATATGATAAATGATTATTATACTAATGGTGCATATATAAATAATAAGAATATTATAGAGAAGAATGGAAATGGGGAAATATTATGGGATAAGACCATAAATGAAAGTTTTGCTATAATAAGTAACAATAGACCTTATTATCCAGAAATGTATACTAGAAATAATGTTAATGATGAATATGACTACTTTACAAGACTTCATAAATGTTTAATAAATTTATTCTTAAAAAGACTTAAAGAATATAAGTTAATGGAATTATTAGATATACAAGAAGATGAAATTTCAGAAGAAGAAATAGAAGATTTTGGTGATGATAATTATATCTTATATAAGTTAGAACAAGAATTAAATATTCAGTTTAATACAAAAAAGCAAATAATATTAAAGTCTATATATTCGTATATTCAAAATAGAGGAAATTTGAACTCTCATGACAATATTAATTTGCTTGGAACATCGAGTTTTAATTTAGTTTGGGAAGAGGTATGTTCAAATATATTAAATAATATGTTAGATGATAATATAAAAGATATAGATAATTTAAGGGATATTATAGAACGAAAGTGTAGTGAAAAACTAAAAGAAGCTAATAACTTAGATAAGTCTAAAGAAAATATATTGAGACTAGAAAAACTTCTTAATTCACAAGAAACATTAAGTAGTATAATAGAAAAGCCTTCTTGGGTTGGATATTATGAAGAAAATGATAACAATGAATTTATTAAAAAAGCAGACAAAACGTTGGAGCCAGATGTTATAAGTATATACAATAATGATAATGGTATAGTATTTGGTATATTTGATGCAAAATATTATAATATAACACTAAAAAAAGAAAGTAAATTATCGGGACAGCCAGGAATAGGAGATATAACTAAGCAGTATTTGTATCAACTTGCATATAAAGATATATTTAAAGATATTGATGAGTTAGTATTTAAGAATAGCTTTTTAGTTCCTACTTATGAATCAGAATTTAAAAATATAGGCTATGTTAAATTAGATATGTTTAAGATTATGGAATTAGAAGATATACAGATAATACAAGTACCTACAAATGAAGTTTTTGAAAGATATTTAACAAATTAAACTATAGACATAAATCTATTAAAACTGAAATAGAGACATAAAAAGCAGATATTGATAATTAAAATATCTGCTTTTTGGGGTGTGTAAAATAAAATGTGTATTCTTCCACAAAATAGTGATAATTAAGATATTAAATATCGCGATATAAAGGAAGGTGCACATTTTTTATGTTTAACAAAAGCGAGATATTAAAAAAATTAATTGATACATAATTTAATTACTAATTAAATAGTATAAAATTTCAAAAAAATTATATTAGTTTCATTAGAGGGGGAATACTTTTGTAAAAATGAAATTTATTTAGGAAAGCTATATTGTGATGTAAACTCACAAAAATATAATTTATAAACCTTTGGCTTAATATAAATTAATATTGGTATATCAAATTAGTATTATAGACAGATCTCAAATAGAGAATTATAATAAAATAAATTGTAAAATAAACAAGATAAATTTATAAATAATTTAAATATAAGTAATAGATGGAGTAAAAATGAATTGTATATTTTGTGAAATGAAAGAGTATGTATTAGAAAATGAATTATCATATGCTATATATGATAAATACCCAGTAGGAAAAGGACACATGCTATTTATACCAAAGCGTCATGTTAAAGATTTTTTTGATATAACAAAAGAAGAAAGAGAAGCAATATTTGAATTAATAGATGAAGGTAAAAGGCTATTAGATGAAAAGTATTCTCCAGATTCATATAATGTTGGAATAAACTGTGGAGAGTACGCTGGTCAAACTGTGATGCATGTTCATGTTCATCTTATTCCAAGATACATTGGAGATATGAAAGATCCTAGAGGTGGAGTTAGAGGTGTAATACCAGATAAGATGAAGTATTAAAAGGGCGTCGGGAAAACTGACAGTGTATATATTTACATAGATTTAGGAAGAGAAAATGATAAAAAATATAATTAATAAACTATTCAAAAAAGAAAAGAGTAAAATAACTAAAGATATAAAAATCGAAATAAAAGGGACATTAGGTGAAGCAAGACAAGAAATAAGACTACATAGACTAGATAGAGAAAAATACAAATCAATACATGATATAATAATTCCAAACAAAGATAAAACAGCACAAATAGATCATTTAGTAGTATCTAACTATGGAATATTTGTAATAGAAAATAAAAACTTTAGTGGAAATATATATGGAAGTGAAAATGATAAAACTTGGACTCAAGTAATGGGTAAATCAAGACATAAATTTTACAATCCTATACACCAAAACTATGGACATATTAAAGTTATAGAAGATATAACAGGAATATCTGAAAATATTTATTCTATAATAGTATTTTCAGATAAAGCAATACTAAAAAAGGTTGATATAAATAATGAAAGTGTAAAGGTAATAACTGAAAGTAATTTGATATCAACAATAACCTCATACAATAATGAAATACTAACTAATGAAGAAGTAAAAGAATGTTTTAATAAAGTATTATCAAGTATGTCAACTATAAGACAAGATTAAGAAAGAACATATAAGAAATATAAAACACACATTAGAAGAAAAACAAAAAACTTGCCCAAGATGTAAAAGTGAGTTAGTAGAGAGAAAAGGAGCATATGGAAAATTCCTTGGATGTAGCTCATATCCAAGATGTAAATATACTTACTCAAAATAAAATAATATATAATACTATTATAGATATATTAAATACAATCAATATTAGGGAGATAAATATGAAAATATTACAAAGAGGATTAAAAAAAGAACAAATAGCACAAGCAAAAAGATATATGAGATGGTATAGAGTAATAGATAATGAAATGAGGTTATTCGTAAATCTAGGACTTGTAACAGATAAGGGAGAAATAGCTAATACAATAGATTACAAAAACAATAAAGCATACTTATGTATGGCAGATTTAGAATATAGTAAGAAATTCTATAATAAAAATAAACACTATAAAGTAAGATTATATGCTAAAAATGATGCAAAAAGCTTATATGATGAATATGAAGTAAAAGATTGGTTTCTAAGTGAAAAAGGATTAGAATTAGACTTAGCATAAAATATACTACTTACTAAAAGTAATTATATTTATAAGTATCAAAAAATAAGGGGAATTAAAATATGAAAGACAATACATACATATTCATATGCAACAATGACAAATGGAACTTCTTTGACAATGTAAAAAAGGAAGGACATATAGAACCATGGAAATGCACTAAAAGTGTAAAATTAGGGGACAAGTTCTACATAC
>OLQY01000584.1_pt1 | contig 40540 bp, 38 predicted proteins | sample 1672851 | NCBI WGS metagenome assembly OLQY01 (sample SAMEA3136730, study PRJEB25190) | human gut metagenome | reverse complement strand
GTTATTCTTGATGTTTTTTTCGACCTTGATGATTTAATTTTCTAATGTATTATACCATATGTTCTTATATTATATTTGTTTTGTAAAGCATTTTCTTTCTTTGTCCATGCAATTAGAATTATGTATGAAAGTGAAAAAAACAGAAGCAGTGATTTCTTACAAATATCGTTGCTATGGGATATAAAACAGAAATTTCTTATATGTATTCTTTAAACCATGCTTTAAACCTATGGTACATCATACAAGATAAGTATTTGCTATTTTTAAATAAGAGGATTATCCTAAAGTTAGGAGGAAAATCCTAAATAGAAAAGAGGTAATGATAATGAAAACAATGAATAAAGAAGAATTTAATAATATGAATGTATTTGGATTAGGTAATTCTAATGATGCTTATGCTCAATATTTTATTGGACAATCATATTTAAATCCGCTAACAGATTCTAATTGTCCTGTTGCTTTGGCAAACGTTACTTTTGAACCAGGTTGTAGAAACAATTGGCATATTCACCATGCGAAAAGTGGTGGTGGACAGGTTCTAGTATGTACAGCAGGTGAAGGCTGGTATCAGGAAGAAGGAAAAGAACCAGTTAGTTTACAGCCAGGAAGTGTAATTTATATTCCAGCAGGAGTAAAACACTGGCATGGCGCTAAAAAAGATAGCTGGTTTAGTCATATTGCGTTTGAAGCACCAGGAGTTGATTGTAGTAATGAATGGTGTGAACCGGTTACAGACGAAGAATATAATGCATTATAAGATCAAACTTAATACATCGGAGCTTTACTAATGGAAAATAGACTGTTTTCAAATCAGACATTAAAGAGAATGATTTTTCCTTTATTTATGGAACAATTATTATTAATGTTTGTAGGTTTAGCAGATACATATGTAGTAAGTTTTGTAGGAGAAGCTGCAGTATCAGGTGTTTCATTAGTTAACTCTTTCAATACAATTTTTATCTTTCTATTTACAGCTCTTGCTTCAGGTGGAGCTGTTGTAGTTAGCCAATATATAGGTAGAAAAAGACTACAAGAAGCAAGCGAATCAATAAGTCAATTATTGATGATATCAGTTATATTTTCATTATTAGTTTCTGTTTTAATACTTCCTTTTAGTGAACAGATTTTACAGCTTATATTTGGAAAAGTGGAACCAGCAGTAATGGATGCCTGTCTTACGTATCTTTGTATTTCAGTTTATTCTTATCCAGCTCTTGCGATATATAATGCTGGTGCTGCCTTATATCGAAGTATTGGAAAAACAGATACAACAATGATAATTTCCATTATCACAAATGTAATTAACGTTATTGGAAATTTAATAGGTGTGTTTATTTTGCATGCTGGAGTTGCAGGTGTAGCTTATCCATCTTTATTGTCTAGAGTATTCTCCGCTTTAGTTATTACGATTCTTTGTTTTAAGGAACATGAAGGAATATGTTATAAGAAAGCCTTTATCTTTAAATGGAATACAGGTCTATTAAATAAAATACTTAAAATAGCTGTACCTAATGGATTGGAAAGTGGTATTTTTCAGTTCGTTAAGGTTGCTTTAAGCAGTGTTGTGGCATTATTTGGAACATATCAGATTGCCGCAAATGGTATTGCGCAAAGTATTTGGAGTATTGCTTCTTTGATCAGTGTCGCAATGGGACCTGTATATATTACTGTAATTGGACAATGTATAGGTTCAGAGGATGTAAAACAGGCGGAATATTACTTTAAAAAACTTACACTGATAACGATTGGTCTATCTGTGATATGGAATGCACTTATATTTGCGATTACACCATTAATTACTCAATTTTACGCAATTAGCGAAGAAACTAGACAGCTTGTGATTATGTTGGTATTAGTTCATAACATCTTTAGTGCTTTTGCCTTTCCGTTAGCTGATCCTTTAGGAAAAGGATTACGTGCTACAGGAGATGTTATCTTTAGTACTATAATTTCACTGATTACAACACTAGGTGTACGTTTAGTATTTTCAATTTTATTTGGAATAGTATTAAACTTAGGAGTTATGGGAATTGCATATGCTATGTGTCTAGGTTGGACAATTCGAGGAATTATTTTCTGGATTCGTTTTAAATCAGGGACATGGAAGAAATTCCGTTTAATATAAAAGGAGCTAATGTATGAAAGGTATTAACTTAACAGACCCAGAGTTTGCGAGTAGATTAGATTATTTTTTAAATGAAGTGAAAGAAAATGAAAATCAGAAATTAGACGAAGAGACAAGAACATTAGCAATCTTATCTGTATTAGTTGCGACTCAATCTATTGATTTATATAAAGTAAAACTGGACGAGGTACTACATGCAGGTTATTCTCCAGTAGTAGTGAAGGAAATGGTATATCAGGCAGTTGACTATTTAGGATTAGGAAAAGTATATCCATTTATTCTTGCGACTAATGAAGTAATGAAGGAAAATGGAATTACATTACCATTAGAAAGTCAACAAACTACCACAATTGAAAATCGTTTAGAAAAAGGTATTGCCGCTCAAGTAGAAATCTTTGGAAGTCATATGCAGGAAGCATGGAAAAATGGAGATATCAATTACTGGCTAGCATCAAACTGTTTTGGAGATTATTATACAAGAACAGGATTAGATTTAAGACAAAGAGAATTGATTACCTTCTGCTTCTTAATGGCACAAGGTGGCTGTGAACCACAGTTAGTCGCTCATGCATCTGGAAATATCAATATGGGCAATGATGCAGTATTCTTGAAGAAAGTAGTTGCACAGTGTCTACCATATATAGGTTATCCAAGAAGTTTAAACGCAATTAATTGTGTTGAGCAGGCAGATACTAAATAATGATATTGTCATAAAATGATGAAAATAATCTTTCTTAGAATAAATTAACCACAAAAATAGATAAATTTATATTGCATAGTTGTATAATATAGTATAAGGAAGAAAGTGAGGAATCATGATGAAAGCATTATTGGTAAATGGAAGTCCAAGACCAAATGGTTGTACGTATACAGCTTTATGTGAATTGGCAAAAACATTGGAGCAGGAAGGAATAGAAACTGAAATTGTACAGGCTGGTAGTAAAGATATTCGAGGATGTATCGCATGTAGAAGCTGCCATAAAACTGGAAAATGTGTTTTTGATGATGTAGTGAATGAAATAGCTCCTAAGTTTGCGGAAGCCGATGCACTAGTAATTGGGTCACCTGTATATTATGCATCTCCAGCAGGTGGGGCAATATCTTTTATGGATCGTTTATTTTATAGCACATCTACTATTGATAAGAGTATGAAAGTAGGAGCTGCTGTTGTATCTTGTCGTCGTGGTGGAAATACTACTAGTTTTGATGTGTTGAATAAATACTTTACAATATCAGGTATGCCAATTGCTAGCAGTCAATATTGGAATATGGTATATGGCAATACTCCAGAAGAAGTATTACAGGATAAAGAAGGTTTGCAGACAATGCGTACATTAGGTAAAAATATGGCGTTTTTAATGAAGAGTATTCAGTTAGGAAAAGAGCAATTTGGATTACCAGAAAAGGAAGAAAAGATACTTACTAATTTTCATCATTAATTAAAAAGAACAGCAATGACAGCTGTTCTTTTTTGACAATTAAGCATAATTACGTTTACCAAAGATGACAGTACCTAGACGAATCATATTAGAACCATGTTTTAGTGCTAATTCATAATCACTACTCATACCCATAGATAAGTAATGCATTCTTTCTTTTCCATATTCATTTTGTAGTTTACGGAACAATACATTCATCTTTTCAAAACATTCTTCAATTTTATCTGTTTCATCTGTTAAAGGACCAATACACATTAAACCTTGTACATCAATATGGGGATAACGCATGCATTGTTTTACAAATGTTGGACATTCTTCCATAAGAATTCCTGTTTTATTATGTTCTCTTGAGATATTTACTTCAATTAATATTGGCATAACTTTATCGATTTTAGCACATTGTTTTTCTATTTCTTCCACAAGACGAAGACTATCTACACTTTGAATCATATCTACTAGAGGAACAACATCTTTAACTTTATTTCTTTGTAGATGACCAATCATATGCCAATGATAACGTTCATCATATTTTTCTTTTAGCTCCTGTACTTTATTTTCTCCGAAAATACGACAGCCACATGCATAAGCTTCATCAATTTCTTCTTTTGTATGTGTTTTACTAACTGCAATTAGCGTCACATCTTCAGAAAGCTGATTTTGTATTTCATTTAACTTTTCTTTATTCATAACATCATGCCTTTCTGTGATTTTATCTATCAAAATTATAGCACTATAAGGATAGAAATTAAAATAAAAGAGATAGAATTTTAGTTTATTCTATCTCAGTGGCATAATGCCTATATTTAAAGGGAAGTTTATCCCTATGGATAGTATATGAATATACGAGAATGTTATGCATAGAAACAAACTTCTTTATATATAAATGCGAACAGTATGGTATAATAATTAAGTCTAGTCTAAGAGGAGTGAATGCTATGAACAAGGGATTGTTTATTACATTTGAAGGAAATGATGGAAGTGGAAAAACTACTATCAGTAAACTTACATATGAAAAATTAAAAGATATGGGATATCCTGTAGTATATACAAGAGAGCCAGGTGGCATAGATATTGCAGAACAGATTCGAAGTGTTATCCTAGATCCTAAAAATACGGCAATGGACGCAAGATGCGAAGCTCTATTATATGCAGCTAGTCGTAGACAGCATTTAGTAGAAAAAGTATTGCCAGCCATTGGTGAAGGAAAAATCGTATTATGTGATCGATTTGTAGATAGTTCATTAGTGTATCAGGGAATCGCAAGAGGTATTGGAATTGAAGAAGTATATGCAATCAATCAATTTGCGATTGAAGGGCATTTACCAGATGCGACAATATTCCTATCTGTTGATTTTGAAACTGGATTATCTCGTGTACATAGCAGAGGAAATCAGGATCGACTGGATAATGAAAGTATGGAATTTCATAAAATGGTTGCGGAAGGCTATGAAATCATTAAAGAAAGATTTCATGAACGTATGCATGTGATTGATGCAAATAATGATATTGAGACAGTATTACAACATACTGTAGATTGTGTTTTAGAAATTATAAAAGATCATGTTTAAAGAAATATTAAAAGAACAGCAGCCGGTAGTTTATCGTACATTGTTAAATGCTTTAGAAAATGATCGGCTTGCGCATGCCTATATGTTTTACGGACCAAGTGGAACTCCTAAAAAAGAAACAGCTTATCTTTTAGCACAAAGTCTTATATGTGAACAAGAAGGATTTGCATGTGAGACATGCAGTACCTGTCAAAGGATTGCGCATAATGACTTTGTGGATATGATTTATATTGATGGAACAAGTGTATCCATTAAGAAAGATGATATTTTAAAACTCCAGCAAACTTTCTCAAAAACAGGTTTGGAACAGACAGGAAAGAAAGTTTATGTTTTAGACCACGCAGAGAATGCTACTCCAGATGCATTGAATTCTTTATTAAAGTTTTTAGAAGAACCTGGCAGTGATATGACAGCTATACTCATAGTGGAACAATTAGATCGAGTTCTTCCAACAATTGTTTCACGATGTCAGTTAATTCCATTTAAAGCTTTAAGTGCTAAACAATGTTATGATGCAGTAAGTGAAGACTTAGAAGAATTAGATGCATATCTGCTTAGTATGATGATTCGTCAAAAATCAGAAATGTTAGAAACAGCAGAAACAGAAGAATATCAGCATGCTCGTTATGTATGGAAAGGGATGTTAGAAAAATATCTTACTTCTCCTTATGATGCATTGTTGTTTCTTCAATTAGAAGGTTTTCCTGCAAAACAAAAGAAATATGGAAAACAAACAATGATGTATTTTATAGATATGTTAACTATTTTCTTTAAAGATTGTATGCAGGATCGAAGAATATCACAAGATAAATGGTATCTGGATATGATGGATCAATATCAGAAAAAGGAAATAGACTTAGTAAAAGTTATAAAAGTTTTGATGCAGACAAAGGATACGTTATTAGGATCAGTTAATATTCAGTTATTAGTAGATCAGATGATATATCGAATGAAAGAGGTGACAAAATGACACAGAAAAAAGTAGATGAAAAACAGGATTTCACTCAAAAACAAGATAAAAGAAAACCATTTGATAAGAGTAAAGATCATAGAAAAAATAATCATTATCATGGTAAGGATGAACATCATCATGATAATAAAAAAGAAGAAAAGCAGGATATGCATGTAAATGGAAAAACAGAGCATAAGAAACAAAACAACGAAGAGAAGCCTGTAGAAAATAAAGTATATAAATACATTGCATTTGTTTCATTTAAAGATTCTAAGAAAATATATACATTTGGTACAGATGAAGATGTATATAAAGTGGGCGATCATGTAGTTGTGGAAACTGTACGTGGTCTTGAACTTGGGAAAATCGTAAAAGAAACAGAGCCATTTTTATCAAATGGTATGGAAATTAAACCTGTTGTACGAAAAGCAACTGAGCAAGATCTTAAGCAAGTAGAAGAAAATGCAGAGAAAGCTAAAAAAGCTTTAGAAATCTGTGCGGAATGTATTCAGAAATTAGGCTTGGAAATGAACTTGATTGAAGCTGAATATACATTAGACTGTAGTAAGATTATCTTTATTTATGTTGCGGATGAACGCGTAGATTTCCGTGAGTTATTAAAAGAATTAGCAAGTATCTTTAAATGCCGTATTGAACTTCGACAAATTGGGCCACGTAACAAGGCAAAAATCATTGGAGGTTTAGGAACTTGTGGTATGGAAACATGCTGTTCACGTTTCTTAAATGATTTTGATGTTGTTTCTATTAACATGGCAAAAAATCAGCTGCTGGCATTGAATATTCAAAAGTTAAGCGGACAGTGCGGGAAGCTGATGTGTTGTTTAAAATTTGAAGATAACCAATACAAAAAATTACGTGAAGGACTTCCTAAACTAAATTCACAGATTGAATATAAAGGAAATCGTTATCGTATTACAAGTATGAATGTACTTCTTCAACAAGTAAAAATTGAAAATAAAGAAGATGTGCAGTTCTTATCATTTAAAGAACTTTGGCCAGATATTGACTTTACAGATCGGTAGGTAATGGTATGAATCGTCAAAAGAGTTTTGAGAGTGATAAACCAATTTTATATGTTGTTGCGACACCAATCGGTAATCTTCAGGAAATGACACCTAGAGCAATCTCAGTTTTAGAGAATGTTGATGTAATTGCGGCAGAAGATACAAGAAATACAAAGAAATTACTTGCTCATTTTGGTATTCATACAAAGCTGATTTCACATCATCAGCATAATGAAACACAAAGTGCAAATGGTTTATTGGAACTATTAAGACAAGGACAGAATGTTGCGTTAGTAAGTGATGCAGGTTATCCTTTGATTAGTGATCCAGGCTGGGTTGTAACACAAAAAGTTATCGAAGAAGGTTTTTCAGTTGTGCCAATTTCTGGCAGTAATGCTATGTTAAATGCATTAGTCGCAAGTGGTCTTGATACAAAGCATTTCATGTTCTATGGATTTTTAAAATCACAGGAAAAAGAAAGAATAAAAGAATTAAATGAATTAAAGTATTTTCCTTATACATTAGTATTCTATGAGGCACCACATCGTATTAAGAAGATGTTAAATTCATGTCTACAGGTATTTGGAAATCGACAAATCTGTCTTGCGAGAGAATTAACTAAGAAACATGAAGAATTTATAAGAGGAACGATTGAAGAAATCTTAGATATTATCGATGATATCAAGGGAGAAATGGTTATTGTTGTGGAAGGATCAAAAGAAGAGAAACTTCCTGATGAAACAAGTGCTATGCCTTTGATTCATGATCAGATTAATTCTTATATTGAGACAGGACTAACAACTAATGAGGCTATTAAAAGAGTTGCTAAAGAACGAGGATTAAGTAAAAATCAGATATACAAAGAATATCATGGATTAAGTTAAATATTAAAAGAGCAGTGTAGATTCCGAATATTATGGAACATCACTGCTTTTTCTACTTTATCTTTAGCTAAGAAACAGTTTCTTTTATTGCATAAAAATTAGATAAGAGCTCTAATATACTTTGTTTATCTTGGTTAAAATATCCTAATTGTTTAAGATTGATTTCCTCATGTTTCATTGCTTCTAAAAAATTTTTCATATCTTCTCTAATCTCATCTGATAGTATAAGTTGATTGGTAGGAATAAGTAATATGGATAATCTAAAAATGTCATTTTTGTGTTTTTTAATATTTTTGCTATCAACATGTTCTCCATTATTTTTTCTTTGCGTTAAATCAAGCCATGCTTTTGCTTTAAAAGGAATAATATATTCTGCACTTAATACCGAAACACCATTTACTGTTTGACTGCCTTCTTTTAAAAAAGTGTAATATGCGTCGTTTAATAAAATAGCAGAAAGGCTAGAAATCTCATCATCTATATGAATAGGAGCTAATCTAATTTTTTCATTATCAAATGCAATCCATTCAAGTTTTTTTGAAAAAAGTTCGATCATAAATGGAAATTCAGTAGATTTAGGATGAGAGAATCTATAAAATTGAGAATTACCTGTACTTTTGTTGATTGATTGATAACCTGCTTCATAAATAAAATTCCAAAATAATTTTCCGAATTCTATTGTTAAAGATTCAACAATTAAGACCATGTCAATATCTTTTGTCGCTCTAAAAGGTAATTCTTCTGCATTCATAAGTAATTCACAGGCAGTACCACCAATAATTACATATTCATTTTCGTGTCCTTGAAAGTAATTTATAAATTTTTCTATTCCTAACATTAGTTCCTCCTATATATTTTTTATCATTTCTTCAATAGCTTCTTGAACTCTTTCATCATTACTATTCATGAGAGAAATAGCTAAAGAAAGATAATCTACCTTATTTTTGTCTTTTGATAAAAGATTAGGTGCATATTCCCAAATCTCTATTTTTATTTGTTTTTTTGGATTAATTAGATCATTTTCTAAAGAAATTAAGTTTTTATATTTTTTTTCAATAGCATATGTTTGGATTAAAGGTGGATTTATCATGGTATAGTTACTTAATGCTGTTTCTCCACTTTCAATTAATTGTGGAATATTTTTATTTTTCTCAATATATCCAATCATAGTTATAGGTGTAATGAAATAAGTTTTGGCTTGTTTAAAAAGTTCTATTTTTGTAAAAGAAGTAGTCAGGTAAATTTTTCTACCTTCCTTGTTTTCCTTAAATAATCCTAAATTTACTAATTGCCGATATGCACGAGTGATTGTCATATTAGTGAAAGGAAGGGTATTTATTGCATCCGAAATAAAATATTTATCAGTGTCATTATATAAAATCCAAAGAAAGAGCAATTGTGCTGAAAGAGTGAATTTATCTGTTATTACATAATTATCTGTTTTATCAGTTAATACCGTACCTAAAAAAGGGAGATACACTAATTGATGATTTAGTATAAATGGTATTTTATTAGTTAGTAAGCTATCCCGTCGATACTTAGATAATTGTTTTAAATTTAAAAATACAGGAATATTTTCAATTTCTTTAATAGTAGATATTTGCTTTTTTAATGATGTAATAGTTGGTAATTCATCATGTGGTATTAACATAATACAGTCCATACCATTTATATTTGCTTTTTTTATACAAAATGTATTTCCTATGTAGATGGGTAAATGATTTTTTTTATTCCATTCACTAACGTTAATTTCTAATCCTAATAGATTGATTGCATCCATATAATCACCTTTATAACTTTCTTTTTTATATTTTAACTTAGAAAATGTTAAAATGCAAATTTTAAAGTTATAATTAAGAATTTTATGTATTTAAAACGGGGTTGTTTAATAAGCAACAGAAGATAAAACATTATTAGTAAGCGGTTACATGGCAATTGCATGAAAAATTTAATCTAGTACAAAAATATCGTAGAAATACGATATTTTTGTATGTGGTAATTAGGTAAGCTAGATCAATGACACTATCTTCAAATTTATATATTTATATTGTATAATATACATATACAGAAAGAGGTGTTTTTATGAACTATCCTGATTGGGTCAAAAAATTCAGAACGAAAGGTACTGCTATTAAAAAAGTTGGTAATTCTTATTATTTATATAAGCATTCTTCTAAAAGAGTGCCTGGCAAAAAGTATCCACAAGCTGTCGATACTTATATTGGTCTTATTACTCCTGATGGAGTAGTGAAAAAAAGCAAGAAAAAAGTTTCTTTAGAGAATATTGAGGTTTTTGAATACGGTTTTTCTAAGGCGCTTTGCGATTTATGTACTTTAAAATGGAAAAATGATCTTAAAGAAGATTGGCGAGATGTTCTTTATCTTATCATAAAAGAATATTCACCTAATTCTTATCTTTTAAGAGATCATGAATTTAAAAAAACATCTGTAAGATTATCGTTACAAACGAAAAAACTTGAAGATGAAATAGGTGTATCCTTAGATGAACTGATCGAATTGAACACAATCTATTTACTTTGTTTCCAAGATAAAGAAGCTATTTCTAAAATAAATGATAAACATAAATCAATCATCGATAAATATCATATAGACATAGGCGGTGAAGAAGGGTAACAAAGCAGTTGAATCTCTAGTTGAGATTTTATCTAAGATACCAGATCCGAGAGATAACAGAGGAAAAAAGCATTCTTTAGTTAAGATCCTCCTTCTCACAATCATAGGTTTTTTAATTGGAAAGACCGATTTCACAAATATGGTTCATTGTCTAAAAAAACAAGAAAATGAATTAAAAAAATATATGGATCTAGAAAACGGAATTCCGTCTCATGATACATTTTCGAGAATCATGAGGAAATTAGATAATATGCAGATGATCTATGCTATCTGTAACTGGTTTGGTAGTCTGACCAATATCAATGGGAAACAGTTGATCATCGATGGAAAAGGAATACTGGCAGCAGCTGAGAAGAATAAGCATGAAAAAACTCCATATATCGTGAATGTGATCGAAGAAGCGTCCAAGATGGTATTGATGCAGTTAAAGATTGATAATAAAGAGAATGAAATGACGGGAATCTTGAAAGTATTAGATTATATAGATATAAAGGATACGGTGATAACTATTGATGCGATAGGGATGCAGCGACCCATCATTAAGAAAATAAAAAAAGAAGAAAGGTCATTTTGTACTACCAATAAAAGAGAACAACGAAAAATTATTAGGAGAAATAAAGTTATATTTAGATGAGATGATTCATTCGAATGAGATAGAAAAATACACAGATACATATAAGGATCATGGAAGAAATGAAAAAAGAACCTGTTTCTGCGCTAAGGAGAATGGGTGCATTGATGAAAAAGATTATCTTCATACAGTGGTAAAAAGCGTAGGAAAAATCATACGTGAAAGGACGGAAATTATGTACGACAAAGATGGAGAGAAAGAAAATAGCAAGAAAAGTATTCAAGAAGTATATTATATAAGCGATATAGAAATGAGTGCAAAACAGATGGCGGGATCATTGGGAAATAGAAAATGGATTACACTGGATTCTAGACAATACGTTCAAAGAGGATCGTTCAACCCAAAAGATAGAGAACTCGATAGAAAATACTGCGCTCATAAGAAAAGTGGCCTATAACATTCTTCATCTTTTTCAAAAGAATCATGTTAAGAGCCACTCAATGGAATATATCATTGATGAATTCAAATATGATTTATCAATGATGATGAAATACTTAACAGAACCTGTATGTATCATGGACAAATAAATCATAACACATTAGAAAAAATAGTCAATTTTTCACATAAGGATTTTTTGCGCTTTTTTTGAACTTGATAATAATATCTGAGTTAGATAAGAGAATAAATTATTTAGACAAACATTGGAGATGAATTTATAATCTCAATATATTTTTATGCGATTGCCCTGAAAGTATAGTTAAGAATATTTACATGTACTTAAAACGGAGTATAATGAAGTTATAGAAATAACAATAAACATATACTAAAAATAATATAATTATATTAAAACACGAAGGGAGGGTTTATTAGGTTTAATAGTATATGAGCGTGTAATAGAAAGTATATTGCGTGGAGGTGAATATCGTGAAAAAAGAATATCGCAGTATAATTATAGATACAGATAATAAGACATTTGAAGTATTAGATGGAACAGTGGGTAGTTATTCAATAAGTGATATTAAAAAATGTAGCGTATTAAATGAAGATGCTAAAGCTAGAGGTAATAGTAAACCATTTGAACATCAGGTATTAGGAGGGGTTACTTTTCTTTCAATGGCAGGAGAACCTAGTTTATATGTTGGTTTAAAGATTACAATGAAAGATGATCAAGTTATAGCGGTATATGTATCTGAAAAGAAAACACAATTTAATACAGATTTATACCAAAAGAATAAAAAAGAAGCAGAAATGCTTAAACAAGAATTAGAAAAATTAATGTAATAATTCATAAGAATAATTATAAAGAGGCATTATGACGATACATGCCTTGTCAAGTAGACACAGTAAATATTTAAAATTTTATATTAGCCATCACGTTATCATAATGTCGATGGCTTTTCTAATATTTGAGTATAAGTAGCAATTGTTTTTTTCTGCTTGGATTAAAAGATAAGTAGTCATTTTCATGAAAATAAATTAATAAAAATCATGATAATTCATGATTTCATCACACAAGTATCATGATTTCAAGTTATAATAAAATAGAGGTGATATCATGAGTAGGCTGTTAGTAGTTGATGATGAAGAAAGAATTCGTAGTATTATTTGTAAATATGCAGAATTTGAGGGACATGAAATAGAGGAAGCGGTAGATGGTATGGATGCAGTAGAAAAATGTAAACAAAATACATATGATCTAATAATTATGGATATTATGATGCCAAATCTAGATGGTTTTTCTGCGGTAAAAGAGATTCGCAAAGACTCATCTACGCCTGTAATCATGTTATCCGCAAGAGGAGAAGAGTACGATCGTATTCATGGCTTTGAGATCGGAATTGATGATTATGTAGTAAAACCATTCTCGCCTAAAGAATTAATGATGAGAGTTAGCGCAATATTAAAAAGATATCAGGGAGAATCTACAGTAAAGAAGAAAGATATTTATACATATGAAGGACTTAAGATAGATTTTACTGCACGTAAAGTCTTTATTGACGATGAAGAAGTTTCCATGTCTCCTAAAGAATACGTGCTGCTATTCTATCTTGTGAGAAATGAAGGGATAGCCTTAACAAGAGAACAGCTGATTCGTGATGTCTGGGGATATGATTTCTTTGGTGATGATCGAACCTTAGATACCCATATTAAGTTATTAAGAAAAAGTTTGCGTCAGTATAGTACGTTGATAGTAACTTTACGTGGGGTAGGTTATCGTTTTGAAACTGGTAAATAGAAATAGACAGAAACCAATCAGCATTAAATGGAAAATATTCCTTACCCTTTTACTCTTTACTGTAATCGTTATCGCAGTTTTATGGTTCTTTCAGGTCTACTTTCTTGAAAACTTCTATATGTTCACAAAGATAAAGTCTGTCAAAAAAGCAGCTAATGAAGTAAATAGTCTCATTATTGATAAATTAAATGGAGAAATAGATGCGGCAACCTATGAGAACCAGATTTCGAAAATTGCACAAGATGAAGATTTTTGTGTTATTGTTTATGATGAAGATCCAACAAGAGAACCAACATATGTTAATGCTGGAGATGGTAAATGCACATTGAATGAATCCATGAGTCAAGAATCTTTTTCTAATGTTATAAGTAGTTTAAAAAATGATGTAATGTTTAAGCCAAATAGCGCATCTTCAAAATTAATAGATGAAAGTGACTATAAAGCAGATTTGCCTTACAATAGTTATCGTTTCTTTATTTCAGAAGAAGGTATACAGATACCTCGACCAAGTCTATTTTCATCAGGAGTTATCATCGATTATAATTCTTTAGATGAATTTGATCGAAAACAAGACCATGTTCAAAATATGAATTATGTGAGTGTTGTTTCTAGTGAGAATCTGCATAAACGCGTAAGCATCATAAATGCACAGCTTACACCAGTAGGAGCTACTATTGAAACAATACAGACACAGTTTTTCATTATTGCGCTTATTCTAACAGGGATTGCTTTATTATTAGCAGTTTACTTATCAAAAAGAGTCGCAAAACCTATTATTGCGATTAACTCTGGTGCTAAGTTATTAGCAAATGGAGATTACGATGCATCTTTTAACGGCAAAGGATATTTAGAAATTGAAGAATTAAGTGATACGTTAAATTATGCCGCAAAGGAATTAAGCAAAGTTGAAAGTCTTAGAAGAGAATTAATTGCGAACATGTCTCATGATTTACGAACTCCACTTACAATGATTAGCGGATATGGTGAAGTTATGCGTGATATTCCAGGAGAAAATACACCTGAGAATGTGCAGATAATTATAGATGAAACAAAACGACTTACAAATTTAGTCAATGATATGTTAGATTTATCAAAAATTCAATCAGGAGTTCAGGAATTGAATTTAATTGATGTAAACATTACACAAGAAATAAAGAATATAATAAAACGATATGATACATTATTGAAAAAAGATGAATATGATATTCATTTTGAATATGATAAAGAAGTTATTGTAGAGGCAGATGTTATAAAATTAAATCAGGTTATTTATAATTTGATTAATAATGCGATCAATTATACCGGAGATGACAATCAGGTAATTGTACGGCAGACTGTAAAGGATGATAAAGTTCGTATCGAAATTATTGATCATGGTCCAGGTATAGAAAAAGATCAATTGCCATATATTTGGGATCGATATTATAAGGTAGACAAGACACATGTGCGTTCTAAGGTAGGAAGTGGACTTGGATTAAGCATTGTGAAAGGATTATTGGAGCTGCATCATGCTGAATATGGTGTAGAGAGTGAAGAAAGCAAGGGAAGTGTTTTCTGGTTTGCTTTATCTTGTAAGAAATAGCATATATTTAAGACGTATTTTAGTTATCTTAATACGTCTTTTTTTAGCTAAAATGTATCATTTATCGAATTATGATACAGGCATACTAAATAGTAAATGGTTTCAGATTTAATGAAAATAAAAAGTGCATTTACAATGCCAAAAATAAAAAAAATGCTGTATAATAAATGAAGTAACTTAGAGATGAGTGAATTGTCTCTAAAACAAATAATAGCAGTACACGTACACCACGTGTATTTTATATTGAAAATATAAGGAGGAAAAATATGATCACTAGCATTAAAAAAAGAGATGGACGTGAAATTCATTTTTCGCCAGAAAAAATCACGAGAGCAATTTTTTTAGCTGCAAGCAGAGTTGCGGAAGAAGATGGTGTGAAAGCAGATTATGAAACTGCAGAGATTTTAACAGAAAAGGTTGTAAATCTCTTAAACAATAAATATCAGGATATGACTCCATCTGTAGAAGACATTCAGGATGCTGTTGTTAAAGTTTTAATTGAGACAGGACATGCGAAAACAAGTGAGGCATATATTTTATATCGCGCTGAACGTACAAGAATCCGTAGTATGAAAACAAGATTAATGAAATCAATCGAAGAAATTACATTTGCGGATAGTAATGATGCAGATATCAAGCGTGAAAATGCCAATATTGATGGTAATACTGCTATGGGTACTATGTTGCAGTATGGTAGTGCAGTATCTAAAGAATTCTGTATGAGTCAATTAATGAATCCTCAGCATGCAGCATTACATGAAAATGGTGATATTCATATTCATGATATGGACTTTATGAATATGGGAACATTAACTTGCTGTCAGATTGATTTAGATAAGTTATTCCATGGAGGATTCTCTACAGGCCATGGTTTCCTACGTGAACCTCAGGATATCAGCAGTTATGCCGCACTTGCTGCGATTGCAATACAGAGTAATCAGAACGATCAGCATGGTGGACAAAGTATTCCTGCTTTTGACTACTATTTGGCAAAAGGCGTTGCGAAAACATTTAGAAAAGAATATATGAGTAATGTAAATAAGGCATTGGAATTATTCATTAATTTAGATGTAGATGTTCGTGATCAGTTTAAGGCAGTTGAGGAGGCAACAGGAAAAACAGCAGCTATGACCATGGATGAAGAATTCTTAGAAAAATTAAATCAGATGTTGAAGGAAAACTATTCTTTGGGAGACGAACAGATTGATTTAATTGATAAGTTTGCATATAAAGAAGCAAATACTGCCACAAGAAGAAAAACATTCCAAGCAATGGAAGGTTTCGTACATAATTTAAATACTATGCATTCTCGTGCAGGAGCACAGGTTCCATTCTCAAGTATTAACTTCGGGACAGATACAAGTCCAGAAGGACGTTTGATCAGCGAGAATTTAATGCTGGCACAGGAAGCAGGTCTTGGTAATGGAGAAACTCCTATTTTCCCTATCCTTATTTTCAAGGTTAAAGAAGGAGTTAACTATAATCCGGAAGATCCAAACTATGATCTATTTAAACTAGCAATGCGTGTTTCCGCAAAACGCTTATTCCCTAACTTTAGTTTTATGGATGCACCATTTAATAAGCAATATTATAAACCAGGTCATCCAGAAACAGAGACAACATATATGGGTTGTCGTACACGTGTAATGGGAAATATCAATGGTCCGGAAATTGCGACTGGACGTGGTAATAACTCATTTACTTCAATCAACTTACCTCGTTTAGGAATCAAACATGGTATCGTGACAAATGGTGAATTTAATGAAGCCGCATTCTTTAATGAATTAGACGAAAAAATGGAAATTGTGATTCAGCAATTGTTAGAACGTTTAGAAATTCAAGGGAAAAAGAAAGTTAAGAATTTCCCATTCTTAATGGGTCAAGGTATTTGGATTGGTAGTGAAAATTTAAGCTGGGAAGATTCTCTTGAAGAAATTGTAAAACAAGGAACTCTAACAATCGGATTTATCGGATTAGCAGAATGTTTAAAAGCATTAATTGGTGAACATCATGGAGAAAGTGAAAGAGCTCAGCAATTAGGTCTAAAAATAATTGGACATATGCGTGATGTATGTGATGAAGCTACAGAAAAATATCACTTGAATTTCTCATTGATCGCGACTCCTGCTGAAGGATTATCAGGAAGATTTACACGTATTGATAAGAAAATATATGGTGAAATTCCAGGTGTAACTGATAGAGAATATTATACAAACTCTTTCCATATTCCTGTTTATTATCACATTACAGCATTTAAGAAAATTCAGAAAGAAGCTCCATATCATGAATTTACAAATGGTGGACATATCTCATATGTAGAAGTTGATGGAGATCCAACAAATAACCTAGAAGCATTTGAATCTATCGTTCGTTGTATGAAAGAAGCTGGAATTGGTTATGGAAGTATCAACCATCCAGTTGACCGTGATCCATGCTGTGGATATAGTGGTGTCATTGAAGGACATATCTGTCCAAAATGTGGAAGAGATGAACGTGAAGAAGAATATAAATTTGAAAAAATCCGTCGTATTACCGGTTATCTAGTAGGAACAGTAGATCGTTTTAATGATGCTAAAGCTGCAGAAGAACGCGATCGTGTGAAACATGGATAATAAAACAATACGATTAGCTTCTCCTTTACAAGAAGATAGTTTTGTGGATGGTCCTGGTGTTCGTATGGTTGTATGGACACAGGGCTGTATCCACCATTGTAAAAACTGTCATAATGCACAAACTTGGGATTTAGAGGGAGGAAATATCTATTCTGTAGAAGATATACTGAAACAAATATCAGAATCTCATTTACAGACTGGTTTAACATTATCTGGTGGAGAACCCTTTTTACAGGTTGAGCCTTTATTAGAAATTGTGAAAACAGCTAAAGAAAAAGGCCTAGACATATGGGCATATAGTGGTTTTACTTATGAAGAATTACTTGCGGATGAAATCAAAAGCCAGCTGTTATCTCAATTAGATGTATTAGTAGATGGTAAATTCATAGAAGAATTAAAAGATTATCGTCTAGTATTTAAAGGCAGTAAGAATCAAAGAATTATTGATGTACAAGCATCTCTTACTTCAGGAGAAGTAGTTTTATCTGAAAAAGATAAGCAAAATCAGAATTTAGATTAACCAACATCTTGTATTAAACATTATACAAGGTGTTTTTTTGTTATAATAAAGATAAGAAATACACTATTTACAGGGAGGATACATTATGAAATTAAACGATAAGGTTGAATCAATAATGGTAGAACGATTTGGAGTAGATAATGTAATGACTTTAGCAACTGTAGAGGATGGAAAGCCATTTGCAAGATATGTGAATGCATATTATGAAGATAGATCTTTCTATATTATCACTCATGAATTATCAAATAAGATGAAACAAATCAATAAAAATCCAAAGGTTGCGATTTGTGGAGAGTGGTTCTCTGCACAAGGAAATGGAATTAACTTAGGTTATTTTGGAAAAGAAGATAATAGACAGATTGCGGAAAAGCTTAGAGAAGTATTTGCATCCTGGATTGATAATGGACATAATGACTTTACTGATGTACATACATGTATTCTTAAAGTTGAATTAACAAAAGGAACATTATTTTCACATGGAGAAAGATTTGATATAGAATTTTGAGAAAAGAACTAAAGAATTACCTTTATAATAATAAAAGGAAAAATTAATTTTCTAATTTATTATTAAAAAAATTTCTTATAGGGATAATATGATTACTGTCTATTTTTTACAAATATGAACTGAGTATATCTTTTAAAAAAATCCTGCTATGTTACATTATACATTGAGAGGATGTGAAGTAGATATGAAAAAATAAATTGCTTGATTTTATTCTAGGCAATCAATGTGTTTGGATGACAAGATATATTCTCTATTCCTAAATTATATGTAGTAGAAATACAGATAACATGCTAGTATATTAAAAAACAGGTATCAAAATACAATGATGTATCATGATACCTGTTTCTATTTTTATTCTAGTCCTTCAAATTGCATACGATAGTATTTTGCATAAATACCATTCTTTTCAAGTAGTTCACTATGAGTGCCACGCTCTTCCATACCATTTTCAGAAATAACAATGATTTCATCAGCATTTCGAATAGTTGATAAACGATGAGCAATGGTTATACAGGTTCTATTTTTCGCAAGCTCTTCTAAGCTTTTTTGAATATGGCGTTCACTTTCATTATCCAATGCACTTGTAGCTTCATCTAAAATTAAGATTTTAGGATCTTTTAAGAAGACACGCGCTATACTGATTCTTTGTTTCTGTCCTCCAGATAAACGAGTTCCTCTCTCTCCAACAAAAGTATCATATCCATCAGGAAGGCTCATAATGAAATCATGAATATTTGCTTTCTTAGCTGCTACAATAATTTCTTCATCACTACATCCAGGTTTTCCATAAGCAATATTTTCTTTGACACTTCCTGTAAATAAGTAAACATCCTGTTGTACAATACCAATAGCTTTTCTTAAACTATCTAATGTCAGAGTACGAATATCCTGACCATCTACTAAGATTGATCCTTCTTTTACATCATAGAATCTAGGCAGTAAGGAACAAATTGTTGTTTTTCCTCCACCACTTGGACCAACTAAGGCAATGGATTTTCCGGCATCAATATGAATGGAAATATTATCTAGTACATGTTCTTCATCATTATATGAGAAAGTTACATTCTGATAATCAATAACACCTTTCACATCTTTTAAATCTTTCGCATCACTTGCATTTTGAATATCAGGAATAGTTTCCATAACTTCGTTGAAACGTTTAAAGCCAGAGTATCCTTTTTGTAGCATTTCTGTAAATTCTACTAAAACTTCAATAGGGGCCACGAAGATATTGATATATAAAGCATAGGTCGCAAGAGAAACAGGATCTAGAGATCCATTCGCAATGAAATATCCTCCTGCAACTAAAATTGTGACATATAATAAGCCTTGAAAGAAGTTGTTTCCAGAATGAAACCACCCCATGCGATAATAGTTATTAGTTTTTGATTGTAGATATAATTGATTACTTGTATGAAATTTTTCTCGTTCAATATCTTCATTCGCAAAAGATTTCACAACACGAATTCCAGCAAGAGAATCCTGTAGGCTAGCATTCACACCGGCAATTTTTCTTCGATTGTCCATAAATGTCGCCTGCATCTTCTTATTCTGTGATAAACTGAACACAAGCATAATGATAGTCACTATGATCAGAATGATAGTTAATGGTACGTGAATGTACATTAATAAGATAAAAGAACCGAAGATTTTTAATAAAGAAATAAAAACATTTTCTGGTCCATGGTGTGCAAATTCACATATATCAAATAAGTCAGATACTACACGACTCATCATTTCTCCAGTATTGTTTTTATCATAATAAGAAAAAGACAAACGCTGAAATTGATCAAATAATTCCTGACGCATATCACTTTCCATACGAGCTCCCATAATATGTCCTTGTGCGCTGACATAGTAACGACAGAATGCACGAATTACATACATGATTATTAGACCGATTGCTAAAACACCAAGACTATGCATGATCATTTCTTTAGGCTGAATATAAAAAGTAGCATTAAGATAATTTAAAATCTGCGGAAATGCTAGATCTATTATACTGATGATTAATGCACACAGCATATCCAGAAAAAATATTGTTTTATATGGTTTATAATAATGTATAAACTTTTTCATTATTTCCATGATATTCCCTCCATTTCAACATAGGGAATTATACACGATTTTATCATTCCTTACAAATAGATTGAAAATTAGAAAACATAAATTTAATTATATGATAAAATAATTACGCGAGCATGGAGGGACAGTATGACTGATTTATATAAAATATTTTCTGAAGCAGATATTAGAAAAGGGAGAAAATTATTATCAAACAGAAACGTTAGTGCTGAAATAAATGGAAATTATGTTATGGGAAGAGTCTATGATTTAGGCTTGTATAATGTTGTCATAGAATTGAAAAATCATCAGATTAAGTCTATGGTATGTAATTGTAGAAAAGCTAGAGATGGGAATTGTGAGCATGAGGCAGCTTTCATAATGTATCTTCAAGAAAAAAGAATCATAAAATCTGATGAAGAACATTATGATGATATAGATCAGTTGTTTGATCAGTATATAAATAGAAGTCATACCATAAACGATAAAGATTATAGAGCATTTCAAACCGCCATACTAAAGAAAATGAATCAGATTCAAAATGAAATAGACAAAGATTTAGCTGTAAAAAAATTCTTATATATATGTAAAATACTGCAAAGTCTGTTTAATACAAAAGAATCTATAAAACCTATGATTATAAGCTTACTTTATTTATGTATTACGTATTTAGTTCTCTATAATAATAAAGATATAGAGAATAAAATTTTTAGATTAATAGAAAAAAACGAAGATGAGGGAAATGAGGAACTTTGTATTGCTTATGTACGTTACTTCATTTATTCATATAAAGACTTTGATATGAATAATATATTTGAGTCCATTGTAAAGGCATTTCAAATTACAGAACATGATATTATTAAAAAATATATGGTTATTAATTTATATCTTGAGATGAATAATCGTAATACATCTATAGCTACGAAAATAAATATGATGAAGCAATGTGGAAACTCATCTCAAGCTTATAGATTTCTATTTGAATACTATAAAGAAAATAATGATATTGAAAATGAAAAAGAAACATTGATAAATTTATTATCTATGGATGATATAGCTTTAGGTACGTGGCTTGATTATAGAGACATTATGCTTGATTTAATTAAGCAGACGAAAGATAAAGATAGATATTTAAAATTTTTAACAATAATGTTTTCAAGAAACTCTTATATTGATGATGATCGTTTTATTAAAATTCTAAAAAACTATTACAAGAAGAAAGAATGGGAAAAAGAGAAAAAAACGGTGTTTGAAACAATAAAAAAAGACTGTCCAGTAGAAAATTATTGCGATGCTTTATATAAGGCAAATGAATATAAAGAGTTATTTTGTACAATCATAGAGAAGAAAGATATAAATTTGTTTAATCAATATGAATCAGTATTAAAGAATTTTAGTGAAGAAACAGCCGCAATGTTCTATCTTTATATCATAGAAGTTTCGTTAAAGGATATAAGGGATAAATACGATTATAGATATATCCTAAATAAATTATGTTATGTTAATGATTTCTCTTATAAAGATGATTTACTATTTGAGTTATGTTTATACTTAACAAGTAACTATCCTAAAAATAAAATAATGCAAAGCTTTGTTAGGGATTTAAAAGAAGAACTGGTGAAGGATAGAAAGGAGACTACAGCATATGAATATGACAATTTACCATTTTAATAAAGTAGTTAAAAGTGAAGCTAACCAGGAAATTAGTCGTCGTTATGATGCATATGACAATGTAGAGTCAATTAATATAGTAGAAGATAGAGATGGATATAAAATAAACGCAATTGTTAATGTTTTAGGGAAAAAGACAGAGTGTTTCTTATGGATGAATGGACAGGAAGAGATAACGAATTGGAAATGTAATTGCATATGGTGTGAAGAAGATAATGCTTGTGGTCATATAGGGGCTGTAATCTTGAAACTAATGAATCTTTCTGTTGATCATATTCCATATTATTATCAAGGTGATAAGGAAAAGAAAATAAAAGAGTTAAAAAATGAGATTGAGAAAATTCGACGTATGAATGAAAATAAACGATTACTACAAGAAAGTTATCGTATTCTAGCACGAAGCAGAGATAATTATGAAAATAATCTAGAAGATTGTATAAATAATAATACATATGAATTAGAAGCTACAATGGATTTTGATTATGAAAGTGAAGAATATTTTTTAACCTATCGTATAGGAAATGAGAAAAAATATGTAGTACGTTCTGTAGATAGTTTACTATCCAATATTGATAAAAAAGAGATGGTACGTTATGGGAAACTTTTATCCTTTCGACATACGTTGCATGCTTTCACAGAAGACGCACAAAAACAGATTCAATTTATGAGATATACACTTCAAAAGGAAGAAAATAAAGAAGAGTATTACTATTATGATTATTATCGTAATAATAGTATAGGAAAACAATTGTACATAGGGAAGAATAATATTGATGAATTCTTTTCTACATACAATACACTTAAAAGTAACATGAACATGGATTTTGAAGTATCAGAAAATCCAATACAGTTGAATATTTATTTTGAAGATGATCTTTATCGTATTTCTCTAAGAGATAAAGATTATATTTTAGGAGACACAAATGCTTATCAGATTTTTGATGAAAGGAATTCATATAAAATCGTACAATATCTACTAGATGTTAATGGTAAAACTGTAGAGCTATTAGAATCCTTAATGATAAATGATTTAGTAATTAAAAAAGAAGAGTATTTAGAATTTTATAAATATGTTTTTTCTGATATAAATGATTATTTTATAATAGAAACAGATAATCAAGAGTTAATAGAAGAAATAGATAATTACGATAATATTCGTTTATATGGCGATATTGATGAAGAAGAACAGATATGTATCGAATTAAAGTATTTTAATGAGAGTGGAGATTTTATATCAGGATTTAATGAAGATAATATCACTACATTCCAACAAGATCTTGTGGAAACATATATAAAAAAATACGCATCTGTGGTGGATAAAACGAATCATATCGCATATTTAAATGTTAACGATGAAATGGCCTATACGTTTGTATCGGAAGGCATTGAATATTTAAAACAGTATTGTGATATTTATGTTAGTGAACAGCTATTAAATCTTGGGAAGAAAAATAACTATAGCATACAGGTTGGTGTAAGAATTGAAAATAATCTATTAGAGATAGATATCAATAGTGTTGAAATTCCAAAAGATGAATTAGCTTATGTGTTATCTAGTTATCGAAGAAAAAAGAAATTTCATAAATTAAAAAATGGAAATCTGATTTATCTAAATTCTCCGCAGTTAGAAGAATTGGATGAGTTATTGGAAGATTACCATATATTAGAAAAAGATATTCATAATGGTTCTATTACTATGAATGCATATCGTATGTTTTCTATTGATCAGAAAGCCGAAGAGAGTGAATATATTCAGATTGATCGAAGTAAATCCTTTCAGCAGCAGATTCAAAACTTCAAATCTATGGATGTCAAAGATTATCAGATTCCAAAATCATATGATACTATCCTGCGTGATTACCAAAAAGATGGTTATCGCTGGCTAAATATAATGAGTGATTATGGATTTAATGGTATCTTAGCAGATGATATGGGGTTAGGAAAAACATTACAGGTTATTGCTATGTTGGATGGAAAGGAAGAAAAAGGTACGAGCATAGTGATTTGTCCTAGTTCATTAATCTATAATTGGGAAGATGAAGTTCATAAATTTTCTAAATCTCTTAGTATTATTCCAGTTTGCGGAAGTGCAGAAACACGTAAGGGAATTATTATGTCGTGGAAGAATTATGATGTCTTAGTAACTTCATATGATTATATTCGAAGAGACGTTGAGCTATATGAAGACATTGATTTTAATTATGTAATACTTGATGAAGCACAGTATATAAAGAATCAGAAAACTAAAAACGCAGTCTCAGTTAAGAAGCTTAAGGCTAAACATCGCTTGGCTCTTACAGGAACACCGATTGAGAATTCATTGGCAGAGTTATGGTCGATTTTTGATTTTTTAATGCCTGATTATTTATTCAACTATCATTATTTCTTATCTCATTATGAAACAGATATTGTGAAAAATCATGATGAGAAGAAACAGAATGAATTAAAAAAATTAGTTACTCCATTTATTCTGCGAAGAAATAAAAAAGAAGTATTAAAAGAACTTCCCGATAAAATTGAAAAGACACAGGTAATTGAATTTAATGAAGAAGAGAATAAATTGTATTTGGCAAATTTAGCACAGTGTAATAGAGAACTACAAGAATTAACAAATATGCAAACAAGTGGGAAAATACAGATACTTGCAATGCTAACAAGACTACGTCAGTTATGCTGTGAACCAAGATTGCTGTACGAAAATATTTATACTCCATCTACTAAGTTGAAATTTTGTGTTGATTTAATTGAGACAATTCATGAAAATGGGCAAAAAACATTATTATTTTCTAGTTTTACTAGTGTATTGGATTTAATTGCGAAAGAGCTGCATAGTCGTGGAATTTCATTTTATATCCTGACAGGTAAAACAGATAAAGAAGAGCGTAGAGAACTTGTGGCTAAATTTCAGAAAGATAAAACAGCAGTTTTTCTGATATCTTTAAAAGCAGGAGGAACAGGATTAAACCTTACAGCTGCACAATCCGTTATTCATTATGACCCATGGTGGAACTTAAGTGCACAAAATCAAGCAACGGATCGAGCATATCGAATTGGACAAAATGAAAATGTGCAGGTCTATAAGCTGGTAATGAAAGATAGTATTGAAGAGAAAATACAGAAACTGCAGAATTTAAAGAAAGACTTAGCAGATACTTTTGTGGAGAATAATGATGGTAGTATTACGAATATGTCACAGGAAGAATTAATAGAGTTATTTAAGATGTAAAAAAGCTGCTTATGAATTGCAGCTTTTTCATGTTTTATCGATCAAATAATTTTCTTCTAGCGGTTGATTGAATAAATAATTCTTTTAATCCTTCTACATCATCATTTACTAGTTTTTCTTTTAAATGATTTACTTCATTGATAAAATCATCGATTTCATGAATGAGATTTTCTTTGTTTAAGAAAAATACTTCACTCCATAAGTTTTCGTTGATTTTCGCGATTCTAGTTAAATCACGGAAAGAATCTCCAGTATATTCTACTAAGTGTGTATTATCATTCGTATTCATTAAAGATACCGCAATTGCATGTGTTAAATGTGATACGAAACCAATCATTTCATCATGTTGTTCTACAGTTAATTCTGAAATATTGGAAAAACCTAATATTTTCGCAAACTGATACATAGTATCAATAGCTTCTTTTGTGTTTTTTTCAGTAGGCAGAATAATAAAATTCGCAATATGGAAGATTGTATCATCTGCGAATTTCACTCCACTAACTTCTTTACCTGCCATTGGATGAGAACTTATAAATTCTACATCGTCTCTTAGATTCTGCTGGATTGGATAAACAACACCAGTTTTTACAGAACTTACATCTGTAATAAGTGCTCCAGACTTAAAGTATTTCTGATAAGTCACAATCCAATCCACTGTCATATTAGGATAGAGACCGCTAATAATGATGTCTGCCTGTGAAATTAAGTCTAAGTCGAAAGTTGAACCATAATCTATTATATTATTTTTTATTGCGTAATCGATGCTTAACTGATTGATCTCAATCGCATCTACATGATATCCTTGTTTTTTTAATCCCATGGCATAACTTCCGCCAATTAGACCTAAACCGATAATTAGGAATCTTGTATTTTTTTGTATCATAATTCTTCCACCTTTCCATGAATCGTTTGGAAATCCTCAAAGAATGTAGGATAGCTTTTATTGATAGCTTGAGCATCGTTTATGATTTGTGGTGATGTACTACATGCTAGGGCAACACTTAATGCCATGACAATGCGATGATCATTATGACTATTTAGCTCTTCAATACATGTATAATTTGTATTTCCTTTAATGAATATTTCATCTTCTGTAGAGTGGATAATAACACCAAATTTACGAAGTTCTTCTTCCATTGCGGCTATTCGATCACTTTCTTTTATTCTAAGTCTACCCGCATTATAGATTCTCGTATTTCCTGGGGAATACATCGCAAGTACACAAAGAATAGGACCTAGGTCTGGACAATCTGCTAAATCAATATCACAGCCATGAAGAGTTTTATGCTCTATGTGATATCCATTATCAATCTCTTTCACAATAGCACCAAAGTCTTGTAAGATAGATAATATTTTTTGATCCCCTTGAAAAGATTCATGATGAACTCCAGTGATAGATAATCCCTTTTGAATTGCGGCTAAAACCGCAAAGAAAGCAAATTGAGAATAATCTCCTTCAATCGTATAATCACAAGGATGATAAGACTGATTACCGGGAATATATAAGGTATAGTCATCTTTATAGTAGGCATGAACTCCAAATATTTCCAGCATCTGTAAAGTCAATGCTACATAGCTTTTAGATTCAAAAGGCGGGGTGATATGTAGAATAGAGTCTTCTTTTAATAAAGGAAGAGAGAATAATAATCCGCTGATGAATTGAGAGCTGACATCTCCTTTAATAGTGAACTCGCCTGGTTTAATAGATTCATGAATCGTAATACCTTTACTATCTTGTATAAACGATAATCCTTGGGAATGAAATACTTCTTCATATACCTTTTGAGGTCGATCCATTAATCTTCCTTGTCCTGTGAAAGTTATTGGTTTATTACATAAGGAAAAGATAGGAATAAAGAATCGTAATGTAGAACCAGATTCACAACAGAATATTTCTTGTGATTGTAGAGAAGAAAAATTTTTGATTCCTTCAACAATTACATAGTCTTCTTTCATCTCGATTTTGGCTCCAAGCTTTCTCATACCTTCAATTGTGGTTTGTATGTCTTGAGAATAAGCAACATTTCTAATGATGCTTTTACCATTCGCAAGAGAAGCACAAATAATGGATCGATGAGCCATGCTCTTACTTGGAGGAATTTTTACACTTCCACTACAGTTGGATGGTGATATCTTAACCTGCATTACATATCCCTCCCTATGACTTGAGCGATTGCTTTTCCTTTTCGAATGACTTCTTTAAATCTTTCTGGTTTTAATGACTGTGCTCCATCACTCCAAGCACATTCTGGAGAGTCATGAACTTCTATGATTAAACCATCTGCTCCTGCCGCAATAGCCGCAAGAGATGCGGATTCTACAAGTTCCCAATTACCAGTCGCATGACTTGGATCAATGATGATAGGAAGATGAGTTTTTTTCTTAATAATCGGAATGACACTTAAATCTAAAGTATTTCTAGTATAAGGTTCAAATGTACGAATACCACGTTCACATAAAATAACATTAGGATTTCCTTCAGAAAGAATGTACTCTGCGGACATGATCCATTCTTCAATCGTATTTGCTAGACCACGTTTTAATAAAATTGGTTTTCTTGTTTTTCCAACCGCTTTTAATAAATCAAAATTCTGCATATTTCTAGCACCAATCTGAATAACGTCTACATTTTCTAAAAACTCATCTAGCTTATCAGCGCTCATTAGTTCACTAACAATAGGCAATCCGCTTTCTTTTCTTGCTTGTGTCATCGCAAGAATACCTTCATATCCCATACCTTGAAAAGCATAAGGGCTAGTTCTTGGCTTATAAGCTCCACCTCTAAGCATTTTACCTCCAGCTTCTTTTACTTCTTTCGCAAGGTGACAAATCATTTCTTTATCCTCGACAGAACATGGTCCTCCAATTACAACAATTGGTTCATTACCTCCAATACGAATACCATTTACCTCTACAATAGTGTCTTCCGGATGAAACATTCGACTTGCTTTTTTATAAGGAGAGGAAACACGAACTACACTTTCCACATGAGGGTTTGCCTCAATTCGTTTTGAATCAATTGAAGAAGTATCGCCTACAATACCGAATACATTATAGTCTTCCCCTATACTTTCATGGATTTGTAAACCTTTTTCCTTTAATTGTTTCATTACTTGATCTATATCTTCTTTTGTTGCGCTTTTCTTCATTGTGATAATCATACAACATCCTCCTATTTCTTCATAGAAAGAGTAGCTTCTCTTTCCATTAATTGATCTAATATTCCAATCGCAAGTACACTATCTACTACAATTCTTGCACGGTGTATGATTGCTGGGTCATGTCTTCCCTGTATTTGAAGTTTTACTTCTTCATGTGTTTTTAAATCAACGGTATCTTGTTGTTTATATATTGATGGTGTTGGTTTAATTACTGTTCGTAAAAGAATCGGCATTCCATTAGATATGCCTCCGTTAATTCCACCATTGTGGTTTGTTTTAGTGTAGAAATCATTTGTATATCCAATCGCATCATTTGCTTCACTTCCATATAAGTCCGCAAACTGGAAACCTAAGCCAAACTCGACTCCTTTTACAGCTGGTACACTGAATAATAAATGACTTAATGTGCTCTCAATAGAGTCAAAAAATGGTTCACCTAATCCGGCAGGAACATTAAAGATACAGCTTTCTAACACTCCTCCAACACTATCTCCTTGTGCTGCGGCATCTTCTATCATAGCTTTCATTTCTTCTGCTTTTTCTGAATCTAAGACCGCAAAATCTAGTGTATTCACTTGTTCAATTTGAGGTTTAAGTTCGTTTATATCGGTAGAAAATGGTATATCTTCTATCATTCTGCTTTTAAGAATATGACTTCCAATCAGAATTCCTTTTTCTTTTAATATCTGCAAGGCAATAGCACCTGCCGCAACAAGTGGAGCTGTAATTCTACCACTAAAATGACCTCCACCTCGATAATCCTGAAACCCTTGGTATTTCACATGAGCAGTATAATCTGCATGAGATGGGCGCAGACGATATTTTGTCTTTTCATAATCCTGACTTCTTGTGTTTGTATTTTGTATCAATATTGTTAAAGGTGTTCCGGTAGTAGATCCATTAAAATAACCACTGACAATCTGAATTTCGTCAGCTTCTTTACGCTGTGTAGAAATTCTTCCTTTCGCTTTTCGCTTTTCCATAACAAAGGAGATAAATTCCATATCTAATTGAATTCCAGGAGCTAAGCCATCAATAACACATCCGATTGCTTCTCCATGACTCTCTCCAAAAACAGTAACAGTAAAATTATGACCAAATGTATTTTTCATAGTTATTTTCCTTTCAATAGCTTTTCAATATCTTGTAAAGGAGTTTCCTCAATATAGGCTTTTCCAATTTCATTCACATGTACGATGCTGACAGAATTTCCACTTGCTTTCTTATCTTTACACAAGTAGGAGAAAACAGCGGATGGATCTATCTCTGGAGAAGCAGGAAGTCCTAAGCGTTCATAAATATTAAGTACGCGTTTCTTTATTTCTTCATTATCTATAAAATATAACATACCAAATGCGACACATTCTCCATGCAAATATTCGCTTAAATGATAAAAACTTTCTATCGCATGTCCGATCGTATGTCCAAAGTTTAAAATCTTTCGAAGCCCCATCTCTTTCTCATCTTTTTCCACAACGTCTTTTTTTACGCATAGTGCTTTTTCGATAATCGTATCAATGTCGTTATCAATATCACCATGTTCAAAAATATCAAACAATGATGCATCATAAATTAATCCCTCTTTTAAGGCCTCTACTAGTCCATTAATATAATGTCTTCTTGGCAGTGTTTTCAAAGTATCTGGATCAATGAAAACAATTTTAGGCTGATAAAATGCCCCAACAATGTTCTTTACTTCATCTAAGTTAATCGCAACCTTACCCCCAATGCTGGAATCAATCTGGGATAATGTTGTAGTAGGAATCTGGATGAAATCAATCCCACGCATATAAGTACTAGCCACAAAACCAGATAAATCCCCAATAACTCCACCACCTAAGGCAATAACACAATCTTTTCTAGAAAATTTATGTTCCAGTAAATCTTTTTGAAGTTCTTCAAAGACAATAAATGATTTTGACTCTTCACCGTGAGGAACAACATGAATATAGCCGTGAAGACATTGTTCCTGTACAATACTTGCATAGGCATTAGGAACTTGATCATCGGTAATGATCATTACTTTTCTATTTAAATCAATATAATCATTTAAATGATATAACACACCATGTTCTAGGATAATATCATATCCATTTTCTTTCAAATCCACATGTAACCTCATATATATTCCTCCCTATTTAATAAAAAAAGCATCTTGTTTACTAAGAGATGCTTTTGTTCATCGTTATAAAGTAAAAATGACCATGACAAATCTATGGCTTTATAACGAACTATTCAAAATAATAATAAAAGAAAGATTTCATCATGATCAAATCACTCCAGTTATCTATATAATAATATACTTTATATGATTTTACAAGAATAATAAGAATAAAAATGTAAGAAATTTCATTATTGAATACTATGTTTTCATAAAATGTAAGTTTTGTCATTTATATATAGGAGAATCGGTTTGTTTGTTGTATAATATTAAGGAAATAGGAAACGAGGTGAGCGTGTGAGTTTATTAGATGATGCACGTAAACAGATAAATGAAATAGATCAAGAAATGGCTCAGTTATTTGAAAAACGTATGAGGGCAGTGGAAGATGTTGTGTTGTATAAACAACAAAATCAGATGCAGGTCTTAGATTCATCAAGAGAACAATTTGTAATTGAGAGAAATACAAAGTTTATTAAAGATGAAAAATATAAAGATAGCTATGTTCAGTTTATTAAAGATGTCATGGCAATATCTAGAAAGTATCAAAAATCTGTGATCAATAAAGATATCATAGGATTTCAGGGAACTCAAGGAGCTTTTTCACATATCGCTTCTGAAAAAGTGTTTCCAGAATATCAAAAGAAAAACTATGAATCATTTGAAGATGTATTCCAAGCTGTTGATGAAGAAGAGATTGCATATGGAGTTATTCCATTTGAAAACTCTTATACAGGAGAAGTTGGAGAAATCCTTGATTTATTAATGCGTTATCAGGTATATATCAATGGTGTATATGATCTTCGTATATCACAGAATCTATTAGGTATTAAAGGCGCAAAACTATCCGATATCAAACAGGTTTATTCAAAAGATCAGGCTATCTATCAGTCTAAAAAGTTTTTAGATGGTAGAGGATATGAATTGATTCCATATCCAAATACTGCTATGGCTGCCGCATATGTGTCAGAGGAGAACGATAAAACCAAAGCTGCAATTGCCGCAAAAGAGAATGCGGAATTATATGGATTGGATATTATTGCAGAAGATATTAATACAAGCAATGATAATACGACACGTTTTATTATTATTAGTAAAAAGCTGAAACCGAGAGGTAATCGTTTCTCACTGGCATTTACTACACACCATAAAGCAGGTGCGTTAGTGCAGGCAATGGATATAATTGCAAAGTATGGCTTTAACATGCAAAGTATTAAATCAAGATCAATTAAAGAACGTCCTTGGGAATATTATTTTTATGTAGAGATTGATGGAAATTTAGAAAATAAAAAAGAGCAGATGTTAATAGATGAATTAAAAATAGCTTGTGAACAAGTAAAGATACTTGGTTCATATGATTACAAAGAAAGTAGGGATGAAGAATGAGTTTTGTGAAAAAGAATGTAGATACGACACCAATAGAAGATACAGTTTTTGCGATTGTGAAAAAAGCCAAGGAAGCAAAAGCAGCTGTAGGTGAAGACAATGTAGTGGATGCGACAATTGGTTCATTATATGATGAGGAAGGTAAAATTGTAGCATTTGACAGTGTATTTACGCCTTATAATGCTATTGCGAAAGAAACAAAAGCTGCTTATGCCTCAAGTTTTGTTGGGAATGATTCATTTAGAAAACAGGTTTATGAATGGATTGTTGGCGGTACAGGAAGTAAATTAGCACATAGTGTAATTGCTACTCCTGGAGGTACTGGAGCAGTTGCGATTACCTTACAGGAAATTTTAGATAAAAATGAAACAGTGATTCTTCCTGAAATTGCATGGGGAAGCTATAAATTAATGGCAAGTATGGATAATCTACAGGTAAAAACATATTCTCTATTTGAAGGAGATCACTTTAATATTGAATCATTGAAACAAACATGTAGAGAAGTTATGAAAACACAAGATAAATTACTTTTAGTAATTAATGATCCATGTCATAATCCTACAGGATATTCTTTAAGTATGGAAGAATGGAAAGATGTAGTAAGCTTCTTAAATGAATGTGGAAAAGAAGTACCTGTTGTCCTTTTAAATGATATTGCATACATCGATTATTCATATGATTTAGATCATTGTAGAGATTATATTAAAACATTTAATGATTTCTCAGAAAATGTTATGGCAGTAATCGCATTTAGTTGTAGTAAAGCATTAACATCTTATGGTCTTCGCTGTGGTGCCGCAATCTTATTGGCACAAACGGAAGAAGCAGTAAGAAGTGTTGAAATAGTTTTTGAAAAAGCTGCTCGTGCAACTTGGAGTAATATCCCTAATGCTGCTATGGATAACTTCACTTATGTGACAACGACAAATTATGATGCTTATATGAAGGAAAAGGGATATTATGTAAATCTTTTAAAAGAAAGAAGTGATATCTTTACAATTGAAGCAGATACATGTGGATTATCTTATTATCCATATAAAGAAGGATTCTTTGTCACAGTGAAAATGAATAATAATGATATCCGTGATAAATACCATGAGAAATTAATGGAACAGCATATTTATACTGTAAAAGTAAATAAGGGAATAAGAGTCGCAGTTTGTTCATTAAGCAAGGATAAATGTAAAGGATTAGCTGAAAGAATGAAAGTGATTTTAGATACTTGTAATTAAAAAATACTACCAAAACAGTATTGATTAAACAAATAAGTATGGTATACTAATCTTGTTAAAACAGACTACACGTAGTTACCGACTACAAAGTGAAAGGAATGGATTGCTACTCCATTCCTTTCTTTAGGTATGTAAGAGATAAACATGAATGATAGTTAAGATATTACCGAAAAACGGCAGATCATTTTCTTCTGTTTAGTATCATCAGTTCCACAATCCTAGTGATTTCGCGAAGAACATTAGGAATGATCCGGACCAATTCTACCAAAAGATAAAGAAGAACGAAATCCTTCATCTTATTCCTCCTTGTCTATCATTATGCTCTCTTTTAAAACAGACTATCATCGCCTTACCTCCTACATTTATGTGTACGAAAGAAAAGATGAAAACTCCTAAAAATTTCTTAAAATATATGATTTATATGTGATATTTTAATAGTGCAATTATTGAAAATAATCGTGCAATATGATAATATGATATAACCTTTGAAAACAGGTAAGAGGTTTGCGCTTAAGCATCTCTTGCTTTTCTTTTTATATTTTAGAAAGCATTTTTGTATGATGAATCATGATTTCCTTAATTTAAAATGAATTATTCAAAGCTCAAACATGATAATCGTGCAAATCATAATAAAAATATAGACTTATATTAATTCTTAGAAACCTGATTTTTAGTAATTGCACGAATAATCGTGTAAATTAACAATTGGAGTTTCTTTTTTTTACGCTGTATATTGATATGTGTAGAACAAAGGAGTGAATTTAATGACAACAGTATTCGATTGTATTGAAAGAATTCCAAGTAAATTAACAGGTATGTTAGAAAATAGAGAAAGTCGTTTTACTAACTTGAAGACATATTTAGATGGACAAGTGATAAAGAAAGTAATCTTTATAGCAAGTGGTTCATCTTATAATAGCGCAAATACCGCAAGATATTTTTTCGAAGACTTAGGATTCCAGCCTCAATTTATATATCCTAATATTTTTGTAAATTACAGTGGAGAATTAAGTCAAGATGCATTATATGTCGTAATTAGTCAAGGTGGAACTACAAAACTTGTATATGAAGCTTTGCGAAAAATTAAAAAAGCTAATTGTAAGAATTGTTCAATAACAGCGGAGTTGGATGCCCCAATCGCAAAAGAAGCTGATGTAGCTATTGAAATGGGTTGTGGATATGAAGAGTTTTTATATCGAACATTAGGATATTCAACTACTGTAGCAACATGCTTTCAGCTTGCTTTGGCATTAAAAGAGAATAATAAAGAAATTAGTGAAAGCGAATTGACAAAATACGATAAAGATTTTGAACAGTTAATATCTAATTTACCATATATAAAAGAATTGACTTTGGATTGGTATAAACAACATCGTTTTTCATTAATGCATAAAGATCAAATGATGTTTGCAGGAACGAATGATTTATGGCCAGTGTCTAATGAAGCAGATATCAAAGTTATGGAAATGGTTCCTTTGATTACTCGCAGTTTTGAATTAGAAGAGTTTATTCATGGACCACAAAATGCATTTGATGCGACTTCAGCTTTCTTCATTTTTGGAAGAAAAGGTGAAGATGATGCAAAAGTAGAAGCAATTGCAAGCTTTTTGAAAAATGAAATAGGCTTTTGTAGTGTAATTGGAAATCTAGCCAAAGATAAAAGAGATCTTTATTTTGAACCAGCTTCAAAATACTTTGATTCATTAGAATATGTGACAGTAGCTCAAGTTTTAGCATATAAATTGGCAGATGACCATGGTCGAGATTTAAGCAGACCGGTAAATGCTCAAGTAAAAAAATACATAACAAAGACAATTTAGGAGAAAAGAAATGAGAAAAATATTAGTAGCAACACATGGAGATTATGCCAAAGGTGCACTATCTTCAATTTCAATAATTGCAGGTGCAAAAGAAAATGTAGCTTGTATTAATGCTTATAGTGAAGAAAAAAATATAAAAGAAGCATTAGATAGATACTTTGAAACAGTAGCAGAAGATGATGAGGTTATTGTATTGACTGACTTATTTGGTGGTAGTGTAAACCAGGCAGTAATGTCTTATCTTGGAAAGAAAAAAATCTTTTTGATTACAGGATTTAATTTAGCATTGTTGTTAGAGGTAATGATGATGGATGCAGATGAAAGTGTATCAGAAGATAGACTTCGTTCTATTATAGAAGGAAGTAAACAGCAGATTATGTATGTGAATGATGTATTGAAAAATACAAATGATGATGATTTTGAATAGGAGGAAATAAAGATGATATTAAAAGTTAGAATAGATGATCGTTTATTACATGGACAAGTAGCTTATAGCTGGAAAAGTGCATTAGGATACAATGCCATCGTTATTGCTAGTGATGAAGCAGCAAAAGATGAAATGAGAAAAACTACAATAAAACTTTGCTGCCCAGATGGTGTAAAACTAGCTACAAGAACAGTGGAAGATGCCGCAAAACTACTTTCAAATCCAAAGTTAGACGCAATGAAAGTATTTGTTATTTGTCCTGATCCAAAAAGTGTATTTGAGTTATTAGGAAAAATAAAAGAACGTCCAGTAGTGAATGTAGGTGGTATGCAGTCTAGAGAAGATAAAGTACTATTTTCAAAAGCAGTTTATGTAAATAAAGAAGATATAGATTATCTAGATAAAATTAAAGAAGCTGGATATACAATCGAAGTTCAGGAAGTTCCATCAACATCAAAACATGAATATGATTCATTAAGAAATAAAATTTCTTTTGAATAAATAAAGTATAAGAGGAGGATTTATGATGCAAGAAGCATGTTTAGTAGGGCTGGTATTAGCAGTTCTTTGGGCAATTGAAAAACTAGGAGGAACACCTATGGTTATTCGTCCTATTGTTGTTAGTCCATTAATCGGCGCAGTTTTGGGGGATTTAGAAACAGGTGTAAAGATTGGTGCTACACTTGAATTAATGTTTATGGGGGCAATTCAGGTTGGTGCTGCAGTACCACCAGATGTACTTGTTGGAGCAGGATTAGGAACTGCATTTGCGATTATGTCAGGAAATGGTACAGAAGTTGCTTTAACATTAGCGTTACCAATCGCTGTATTAGCACAAACAATAAAAGTAGCTTTATTTATTGTAAGAAGCTGGTTTATGGATTTAGCTATGAAACTAGCAAAAGATGCAAATATTAGAGGGTTACATCTATTAAACCTAGGTGGATTATTACTACAAAGCTTAATGTATTTTACTGTTGCATTTGTCGCAATATTATTTGGTTCTGATGTCGTTTCAGCGTTTGTTGATAATATACCAGAAGTTATTATGAATGGTTTAACAATTGCAGGAGGATTATTGCCTGCTGTTGGATTTGCATTATTACTACAACCAATGATGACTGGAAAAAATGCTATTTATTTCTTATTTGGATTTGTACTTTTAGCATATTTACAGTTACCTGTCTTAGCAATTACTATTTTAGGAGTTGTCGTTGCATTTATTGTTACATATGAAAATAAAAAAATGGAAACTGTAATTAGTATTGCGGATAGTGAAGAGGAGGATTTATTCGATGAGTAAACAGAAATTAACAAAGGAAGAACGTAAATTAGTAAATGAATTATTTTGGCATTCCTTTATCTTAGAAAATTGTTATAACTATGAACGCCAACAAGCGTTAGGTTTTTGCGATTGGTATGTGGCCAGCAATTAAACGTTTTTACCATACAAAAGAAGAACGTGCAGAAGCGTTAGTACGTCATATGTCAATTTTTAATACCACTCCTCACTTAGTAAGTGCTATTTCTGGTATCGCAGCAGTATTAGAAAAAGAAGCTAGCGAAAATCCTGAATTCGATAAGAGCATTATTAACAATGTGAAAGTTGGATTAATGGGACCTTTAGCTGGAATTGGAGACTCATTTTTTTGGGGAACAGTTCGTATTATCGCAAGTGGTATTGGTATCTCATTAGCACAGCAAGGTAGTGTGTTAGGAGCTATTCTATTCTTATTAATATTTAATGTTCCTCATATTTTAATCCGTTATTATGGAACAGTATTCGGTTATCGTTCTGGTACTTCTCTAATGAGCAGCGCAAAAGACAGCGGTGTATTACAGATGCTAAGTAAAGGTGCTACAATCGTAGGATTAATGGTTATTGGTGGTATGAGTGCAAGCATGGTTGCTATGACAACACCATTCTCTATTACAATTGGAGAAACTGCATTTAAAATTCAGGATTATCTAGATCAGATTTTTCCATTATTATTACCATTATTATATACACTAGCAATGTTTGGTTTATTGAAAAAAGGATTTAAACCAACAACTATCTTACTAATTACAATTTTAGTTGGTATTTTAGGAGCTTGGCTAGGTATTTTATAGAAATATATAGATAAAGACAACATCAGAAGGTGTTGTCTTTAAGCGTTTCATAAAGGAGTAGAAAAAATGGTTCCATTACACAAGAAACAGTCATTGCTGTTACAAAAACTATTAGAAGAAAACAAACCAATAACAAGTACACAACTCTCTATTATTATAGGTATGTCAGTTAGAACTATTAAAACCTATATTAAGGAAATTAATGAGAAAATTATGCCATATGGTGTATCAATATGCAGTAAAGCTAGAAATGGATATTGGCTGGAAATAAAAGATAATGCAGATTTAAATCAGATTTATGCTTTAATAGATAAGCAAACCAATACAAAATATGATGAGACACCAAAATACAATTATGAAAGAATCAATTATATCATTAAGAAACTATTGGTTGTTGATTATCATATAAAGATGGAAGATTTAATGGATGAAATCTATGTATCAAGAAGCACTTTGACTTGTGACTTGAAAGAAGTCAGAAAGTTATTATCTAAATTTAGGTTAAACTTAGTCACAAGAGCCAATTATGGAATCATAGTTGAGGGAAATGAAATTGACAAGCGTTTATGTATTTCTGAGTATTTCTTTCATTATAATCAAAAAGCCAATTACACTATAGATAGTGAAAATATGTTCAATACTGGTAGAAATAAAGAAGAATATGAAACAATAGTAAATATCATTCAGCAGGTATGTGAACAATATGGAATTGAACTTTCAGATTTCTCGTTAAATAATATGGCGATACATGTATCAATTGCTATGAGACGCTGTACTTTTTATAATTATACAAAAGTAGAAGAAGAAACAATTACAAAATTTCAGAATACGGTAGAATACCGTGCAGCTGATGCTTTAGTAAAACACTTAGAAAAAATATTTCACTGTATGTTACCAGTAGGTGAGATTATCTATTATGCTATGCATCTACAAAGTAAACGTATTTCTGATGTAAGTCGTTTGGATATTGATGAGAAGAGAAAATTAGAAGAGTGTATTCATATAATATTAGAAGAAGTAAAAAATAACTTTGAACTAAATTTAGATCAAGATAAAGAATTCTATCAATATTTGTATGTGCATATTCCACAGATGATTCAAAGATTAAAAAATCATATGATTATACGCAATCCTCTAGTTTATGATAATCTACGTAGATATTTGTTTGCGACAAAAGTAACACATTCAGCTGTAGCTGTTATAGAACAGATGTATCATGTTCATGTAGATATTAACGAGTTTGGTTATCTTTTATTATATTTTAATATGGCAATCATTAAATTTGAACATAAGAAGAAAACAAGAATTGGTTTTGTAAGTGGCAGAGGAAGACCAGAATCCATTATGTATTTTAATGAGATACAGGAATACTTCTCTAGAGATAAATACCAAGTAATTTCTATTGATAAAGAAATGTTGAAGGATATAGATAAACTATCCGTGGATATCTTAGTTACGACATATACTATTAAAGAAAGGGTTAATGTTCCCGTATATCTGATTCATAATGATATATATTTAGATGAAATTCGTGAAGAGATAAATCAGCTACAATATAAAAATCTTAACTTTAATAAATATTTTAAAGAAAAATATAGTGTTTTTGATTTGCCTGGTCAAACAAAAGAGGAAGTTTTAAAAAATCTATATCATTTATTCTATTCAAGGAAATATATTAATCGTATACCAGATAAAAATACATATTTTAAAGATGATGAATTAGGTAATGGGATTGTGCATTTTCAAGACCTGCATCGTATTGTCCGAGAAGAAATGTGTTTTATAGTGGTACTGAAACATCCGGTATTATGGAATAAAGATATAGTACGAGTATTAATTATCACAAAAACAAAGAGAGATGGAGATAAAGATTTACCAGTTATTTGTCGTTTGATTTCGAGATGGTCAAACAAGACAGAAAATATTGAACATTTGGTTACCTCAAAGGATTTTACGAAGTTTTTAGAAGATTTAAAGGAGAATTAAAATGCTTACTTTATTACGTGCTGACGATAAATTATTACATGGTCAAGTTGCTTTTTCTTGGGTAAGAAACCTAAAAATTCAAATGGTATTGATCGCAGATGATTATATTGCACATGATGAATTTATGAAGATGACCTTAGGCTTAAGTAAGCCAAGTGGTGTTCATCTACAGATTTTAGAAATAGATGAAGCAATTGCTTATCTGAAAGAAAATTTAAATAGTCCTATGCATATTATGGCAATTGTAAATAGTATAGAGAATTCTTATCGTATTATGAAACAAATACCACAAATATCATCGTTGAATTTAGGTTCATTAAGAGAAAGATATGATACTGAAGTAATTAGTGAATCGGTCGCACTTAGAGATGATGAAATTAATCTATGTAAAGCTTTAATAGATGAAGGAAAAGAAATTGAAATTCGTATGCGATATGATGATAATAAAGTATTATTGAATACATTATTAGAAAATGATTAATACTACTAAAATAGTATTGATTAAATAAATAAGTATGGTATACTAGTCATGTAAAACATATTACACGTAGTTACCTACTACATAGTGAAAGGAATGGAGTGCTGGTCCATTCCTTTCTTTAGGTATGTAAGAGATAAACATGAATGATAGTTAAGATATT
>OLQY01000583.1_pt1 | contig 40574 bp, 45 predicted proteins | sample 1672851 | NCBI WGS metagenome assembly OLQY01 (sample SAMEA3136730, study PRJEB25190) | human gut metagenome | reverse complement strand
ATACATCAATGTATCCTGTGGTAATGATGCATCTTCACTGGCGTAAAATGATTTTGCCTGCGCATACGTTTTGTAGGAAACTTCGATTGTTTCTCCATCGATCTTTCCCTGTTTAAAATCCTCTATCCATTTTGCCTCTGTGATCTTCATATTTTCCTCCTACACAAAGATTATAACATTATAATGTTTAAGTCAATGAGTTTGTCTTTGAACCTTTTCATTTTATGATATAATACCCTTTGTAAAAGGTGGTAAGCAATATGAAAATAGCCTATTTAATACATTCGGAAAGAGACTATGATGAAGTCATTGAGACATTGAACCAGCTTGTCAAACAAAACGATCATGCCTTTATCATGATCAATGACAACGATTTAAGAGATAAAGTTGCCTTTGTATTTGCCGATCATCCAAGAGTTCATATTTCACATACACAGGAATTTGCACAGGAAGGTGATTTATCACTGGCAAGAGGTACGATTATACAAATGAAGGAAGCTCTGGAATACGATCAATTCGATTATTTTATCAATTTGACCGATGGTATGATGCCATTAAAGAGCCGAAAAGAAATTGTTGAATTTTTAGAGAAGAACCCCGGTAAAGATTATTATTATGTGGCATCAAAAGAAACGCCGGAATTAAAAAAGAAGGCTGATCGTTATTACATGTTCACAAACCTTTTGGCCTTCCCTACCAGTAAATTTATTCGGGGACTGACAAGAGGAAATGCGGTCTTATTTTCTAAACTGGGTTTAAAGAGAAAAGTAGAGGATGCCTATCAGATTGGAAGTCCCTGGTTTATGTTATCCAATGAAACGGTTAAAAAACTGGTGGTTCACTTTGAATATGTATCCAATACATTTAAAATGGCCTGGTATCCGGAAGAGATGTATATTCCCATGATGATGGAAAAATTCATCTATACTGATCGTGCCGATGATCATATCAATAACGATTATCGATTAATAGGACCAGATGGAAGCTGGCAAGCAAGCAATGGAGCCAAACCCATCACTGCAGAATTAATTGCGAGTCATCCGGAAGCTTTATTTGGTGCTAAGATCACTGCTGAAGATAACCTGGATCTTTATCAGGATTATTTCGATATTTATAATTCTTCGATTAATGAGATAGAGGAAGAAAAAGAAAAGACTTTTATCGATCCATCTCTATTATTAGATTCCTTGAAAAAGGCAAAAGAGAATAGACAAGACTAAGAAGACGGCTGTCTTCTTTTTTTGTGTAAAAAAAGCACCAGTTATTTTTTCTGGAGCTTATCGATCAAAGATAGTGTATATTTTTTTGAATTTTGGAAGCTTAAAAAATACATCAGTGTCAAGACACCGAAAATGATTCCTAAAACTAAGCCAATCCATTTTAACACATCACGTACCGAAGCACTGACGGTTAAAAAGTTATCATGCAATCCTGAAAATCCCCAAATCGCAATCGCGGCAAATAATAGAAAGATAAAAAAGAACATTTTCATTGAGCGTCCTAATTTCTTTGTCATCATATTTCTGTAAGCAATCTCATTTTTTAAATCTTCTCGCTCTTTTTTTCTCATTCTGCGCTCCTTTACCAATAAACAAAATCATCCCTCTTGGGAGAAAGGGATGATCTTGAAAGTGTCCTTTTCTTATAGCTTATCCGATCAAAGAACCGAATCCGAACAAGATATCACTACCGATGATGTTACCAACAATGGCGATAACAACGAACAGTAATAATACTTTGATTGGAGACATGTTCTTCTTAGCCATTAAGAACCAAGCGAACAATACGAACAGCATTGTCAGGATACCAGGGAATGCACCGTCTAACTGACCTTGCAACATTACTGGTTCACCTTCAGAGTTCGTAGCAATCTGTACACTTGTAGAAACGTTAACCCAGCTGGCTGCCATAGCACCAACGATAACCTGACCCATAACGATAACAGATTCACGGAATGCAGTAGCTTGCTGACCAACGATCAGTTCAACAGCAGATCCACCTAATTCATAACCTTTGTCATAAACAAATTTCTGGAACCAAGTAGAAGTGATGTTCCATACAACGATATAGAACAGAGGACCAATAGCAGATCCACCTTCTGCCAAACCAACAGCAATACCTAATAAGATAGGAATATAAGTACCAACGATCAGTGAGTCACCGATACCTGCCAAAGGTCCCATCAGACCGGCACGTATACCGTTGATCATTTCATCATCGATAGATTCAGCACCATTAGCACGAGCTTCTTCCAAACCAGCAGTGATACCAACAACCATGGCACCAATCTGAGGTTCTGTGTTGAAGAATGGGTAGTAAGTTGTTAACTTTTCCTGTTGTTCTTCACGAGTTTCATACAGTTCTTTGATGATAGGAAGCATAGCCCACATATAACCAAATGTCTGCATGTGTTCTTGAGAGAAACCTGTCAGGTTTCCATACCACCAACGCCAGAAGGATTTATTTAATGTCTTCTTAGAAATCTTTTTCATAATTAAATATCCTCCTCATCATCGTCATCAGAAGCTGAAGCAGTTGCAACGCCTCCGGCTTTCATCATCATTAACTGGTAGTTGATCAATGCGAATACAGCACCAACAGCTGTAGCAGCTAACAATGTCAGACCCATTGATTTAGCACAAGCAAAACCAAATACGAAGAAAATCAGGTCTGTTGGTTTAGAAATAACTGATTTTAACAGGATGGCGATACCTACAGCTGGTAAAACGGAACCAACTGTTAATAAAGCCTTAACATACCACATATCTGTGTTCAATACACTGAACAGTTCCTGTACAGCGCCTGAACCATAATAGCACAATAATGTACATGGCAAGAAAGACAATACGAAGTGAGAAACCAATGGGAATAAGCAATCTACTTTACCAACGATTTCCATGTTTCCTTTGTCAAGCTGTGCCCAACCAATGTGCTGCCAGATCAAGTTCATCATAGCTGTTCCGTAGAACAATGTGATACCGATAACACCAGTCATGGCAGAAATCGTACCGGCAAGACCTTGAGCGTCTGCACCACCGAAATCCCAGCCAGCGGCTTTGGCACCAACATAAGCCAATGGAATACCAATGTAAGAAACGGCACGTAAGTCAGATGCAACTGTTCCACCTGGAGTTACTAGCGCGATCCACATAATCTGCATTGGGATACCAACCAGAATACATCCCTGAACATCACCAAGGATGATTCCAACGATAAGGGATGCAACCAATGGACGGTTCAATGTATAGTTACCAACGGTTGTTCCCAAACAAGCAATGGTACTGGCTGCCGTACAGCTCATAATACCAATTAAAGCTGCTTGAAAAAATGTCATACTTTCTCTCCTTTTTATTTATCTAACTCAGTACTACTCCCAATTAGTAACCGAATTTAGATCTAAATTTTGGCCATGATCCGATAGCTGTTTCTCTTAACAATGCGAAATATACATCGTATCCGGCATTTGTCATAGCTTCACAGGCTTCTGCTTCTTCCTGAATCAAAGACTGGTTTGATCCTAATTTGATAGCGCCCGGACGATCATTACAAGGACCGATTACAACCTGTTTTACATCACTTGGAACAAATCCGTGATCTACAAGGATCTTCTTCATGTCAACAGGGTTCTTTGTGATCAAGAAATATCTCTTTGAACTTTTTAAAACATCGTCTGCTTTTTCCAGGAAGTGTTCCATTGTCCAAACAAATACTTTTTTGTCTGTACTTGCTTTGAAAGACTGTTTCAAAACAGGTGTAGTAGCGGCTTTGTCATTAACCGCGATGATTCCGTCACAAGGGTACTCTTTAGACCAGCGTGTAACGATCTGACCATGAATGATACGATCATCCACTCGAACAAAACTAATCATTATAATTCCTCCTTTAATTTATGATATGACCTCTTATAGATCATCATCATCGTCATTTGACTCTGTTACGAACTCACAAAGTCCGGCACGACCTTCGCTTAGTAAGGTTTCTTTCAAGGCATCTCTATCCATATTATCTTTCATCAATACGGCAGAAATGGCACAAGGCATATTCATACCGGCAATTACCAATGTATTTGCCAATAAGCCTTTTTCATCCAATACGCTTAACGCATTTGTAAATGGAGATCCACTTAGGATATCAGCCAACAAGATTACTTCATCATCACTGGTGAAACCGGATACCAGTTCACGGAAGTTTTCGGCAAACTGATCAGCACTCATTCCATCCTTTAAAGAAGTGCTTAATACGTCGTCTCTGTCACCTGTCATCATCTTTACTGCACTATGAAGACCCGGTGCAAATTCACCATGACTAACCATAACTACATATTTCATGATTTTCTCCTTCTGCCAGAATCGGCATCTTTTAAAGCCCTTACACAGCTTTACTTAACGAAGTAATATTATCACATAAAATCACATTTTTCAATTCATTTTAAAGGGCGTATAAATAGTATTTTCTACTGACAATTGTATTTCTTTATAACTTCGAATACGCCACTAAAACTCGTCCATTGCCCTTAATGGTATATTGCCCAAGGCTTGCCGGAATAAACACATTTTCCGTATATTTGACATCTATTTCATTTTGTCCGTATAAAATCTTTGCATCGTTTTGAACAAAACTTAGAGTATGAAACCTTTTATCCTCTGTATCTAAAGTCAAAGTGTCCTTGATATCATACAGTTCCACTACAAATTCATCACAATCCACCAATATCTTGTGTTGTCCTTCCATATACGGATTACTGATCTTTTGCGATTGTAGGGAGAAATCAGCCACATCAAAGCTTTTCTTTAAATGTAATTCTCTTTTGTTTCCCTTGGCATCGACACGATTATAATCATAGAAACGATATGTTGTATTTGAATTGGTACCAATCTCAATCGCAAAGATACCAGCGCCTAACGCATGTAACATCCCGGCAGGAATCAAGATAAAATCACCGGCTTCGATATCTACCTTACGAAGATACGGCTCTAAATTTTCTTCTTCCACAGCTTTTTGAATGACGTTTTTATCCCTGGTTGTCGTACCTGCCACTAAAGTTGCACCCGGTTTGGCATCCAAAACATACCAGGATTCCGTTTTTCCTAAATCGTTTTCATGTTCCAGAGCATAGCTGTTATAGGGATGAACCTGAATGGAAAGATCCTCTTTGGCATCCAGATAAGCCAGTCGAAGCATCTTTTCAAAAGGCACCTCTCCTAACATTTCCTTTGGTTTTTCCTGAATCAGCTCCATCAATGTCTTACCTTTATAAATTCCATTGATCACTTCATTGGTACAATATGAATGGGCACTGATCTCCCAGCATGTACCATAGCCTTTTTCTTCAATATGACGAAGACTTGTTAATTTGTCATTTGCCCAGATTGTTTTATCATAGATGGGTTTTAATTGTATTGGATACATCCTATTCACCTCTTTCACAAATACATTATAACATTATAATGTTTGTGTCAATGAATCAAAATAACCCCATTAAATCATTGATGTGTCGCAACAATAAAACGGCCACTAAACAAACAACCGGAATAGCTACCATGACCCAATAGCCACGTGTTACTTTCTTTTCCAGCTTTTTCCAGTTTTCCTGTGAGAAGTAATACCGATCATCGCCGGTTTTATACACGACTTCATCTTCCATGAAATTGGCAATCGTATAAGAAATGACCGAAGTTGATAACTTTACATCTTTAAATTCTTCGATAGGAATGGCTTTTTCCGGTGATGTCGCCTTTCGTTTGATAAACGTATCCATGATGATTCGTGCTGCCGTTTTACGTACATTATTGTCTCGTTTTGCCATACTTACTTCCTCTTCTTCTTATTTTCTTTTGCTTCCTGCATCTTTTCTTTGATCTTTAAAGCCATCTTACGGGTGACGATCATTGAAGGATCCTTCGAAAAGCTCACGTTGAAGCCCGGACGCAGTTTATTTGTCTTTGATACATTGATAACACTACGATAACGATAATATTTTTTCTCATAGAAGAAACCATCTTCATAAAACCATGCTCTTCTTTTGACAAGGCAATCCAGCGCAAAGCTGATACAGCAGGCACAAAGTACCCAGAAACCAATCGCATACATACCGTCATTTTTGACAAACATCTGATAACAGGCAGCCGCAAAGCTAGCGACAGCCACCAAAACATAGATGGCAAACCAAAGTTTGTACTCCTCAAAAAACTCATATCTCTTCGCATGGTTTTCCATATATTCCTGTTTATTTTTGTGATGAATCACCAGCTGTTTGATTCCGTTATACAGTTCATAGATCCCAAAACCGATCAGAACCAAGGTCACAACGACCGAAAGTACTCCACTATCCATATCTTTTCTCTCCTAAACAACTTGTTCGTATTATACAACGAAACTATAGGCGAACCTACCCCTTTATTTAAAAATCCCAATCTTCCTGATAAATGATTTTAGCTTTAACCTTATCGCCATCAATCTCTAACAGGGCATAGCTTGGTGATTTGCCATCCCTTGGCAGTCTGGCTGAACCTGGATTGATCAAAAGAACATCTTCTACCTGTTTGATCTTGGAGACATGCGTATGCCCATAGCACACGATATCACAGCCATATTCCTTAGCCAGCCGAACCAAATTTTGTTCTCGATACAAGTAAGAACAACGATGAGAATGTGTCACATAAATCCGATGACTTCCTACACGAATTCGAAAATCTTCTCTAAATTTTCCATAGTAATCATTATTGCCTTTGACAATCAGCCAATTGGGATAAAAGCGCGGATCGTCTTCCAAGTCCCCACAATGGATATAGGCATAGGCATCCTTATATTTTTTCTCCAGACATTCTAAAATTTCGTTTTGCGAATGCGTATCACTCACTATCACAATCTGCATCTGTCTTATTCCTCACTTAATTTCATCTCTTCCATGACCTTATTGTTTTCCTGCATGGCTCTGGCATTCTCTGTGCCGACATAGCGCAATAAAAACGGATTATATAAATGACCCGTTACAGACTCCTTATCCTGTGGATAACGAATCACAAAGCCATATCGGTAAGCATTCTCTTCCAACCAGCTAATCTTGACCTTCAGGCTTTCCTCCAGGCCTTCCTTTAATGCAGCATAATCAACCGTTTCCTGTGCCAGTAGCCCATTGATCCATTCCTGGTATCCCTGTAAACCAATGGTAAAGCCCAGTTGAAACTCGTTTTGTCCAGCCGGCAAATACACCTGATCCACACGATCCGGATTGATTTGACTCAATGTCGTATATTCGGTAAAGACTTGATCATATGGCGTATAACCTTTGCCCAGTCCTAAAGATGCATCACTTCCTAACATCGATTGGTAGGCACTTTCCATACGTTCCAAAGCTTTTGCGGCATTTTCATGCAGTGAGATCGAACCAACCTGTACCAAATTGGACGGCGCATACTTATAAACTGATGTATCCGTATCTAAAATCACAAAGGCCTGACTGGGATCGGCTACCAGCTTTAAAGGCTGCTTCCGAATCGCCTCGTTTTCATAAAAGGTCGTCAGATCCACATACGAATAATGCTCCAACAAGGTTTTCAACGTATTTGCCGAAAAATGTTGACGGAAGCGATTCACAAAATTGACGATATAGGCATTGGATTGCGCCTGCGTCTTGGCTGCCGTGTAATACAGACGACAATAGCGGATATTAAAACCCTCTTCATCAATAAATTCAATAAACTCCTCCGGTCGAATCTGATTGGAGATAATGTAATCGATATCTTCACTGTCTAAATATTGTAGGAGTATATCACGGTTTTCATCAGTCGCATAAGAGTAGCGCGCCAAAGGATCATAAGTTTGGTTCATAACCCAGAAACAGCCGCAAAATACACCTAAACAAATCAAGATCAGAATCACTCTTGCTTCTATGTTCGTTTTTTTATTTTGCACAAGTTTTACCTCTTTGGCTATTATATCATGAATCATTTACGGAATGAAACGCCTCGTATACGCTCTTTGCCACCGCTTTAGGCAAAACCTCTTCTAATTGTTCGACAGATGCCTGACGAATTTGCTTCATGCTTTTAAAGTGCTTTAACAATTCCTTCTTTCGTTTAGGACCAACCCCTTCAATCGTATCAAGAGCAGAACGTGTCATCGCCTGTCCACGAAGTTTTCGATGATACGTAATAACATAACGATGCACTTCATCCTGCATCCTTGTCAAAAGAAAAAATAAAGGCTCTTTTTTATCCAGCGGCATTTCCTGTAACGATTCATCCATCAAAGCCCTTGTCGTATGCTTATCATCTTTGACAAGACCGGCAATCGTTAAAGGTAAGTCCAAGGCTTCCTTGATTTCTTTAGCTGCTTCAATTTGTTGACGACCTCCATCCACCAGTAAAAGATCAGGAAATTCTCTATCTTCACTCAACAACCGAAAATAGCGGCGATATAATACTTCTTTCATGCTGTCAACATCACTTCGATACGTATCCAGCTTATAATGGCGATACTGGCTTTTATCTGGTTTACCATCCTCATAAACGACTAAAGCACTGACATTGAAGGTACCTTGAATATGCGAGTTATCAAAAATCTCAACCGTGTGAATCTCTTTATGAAACAGATCACTTAGGCGTTGATTGGCCTGCTCCAACTCCTGTTCCCGTCGCAAAGCCAGTTCGAATTTTTGATCATGTGCCTCTTTCGCATTTTTTTGTACCATGTCCACCAATGCTTTTTTGTTTCCGCGAATCGGAATACGCACATGTGTTTGTAAAAGATCCTCTAAAAGATCGACTGGAACACCTTGCGGCACCAAGATTTCCGATGGCACCATATTATCTTGATAGTATTGCACGATAAAACTGATAAACGCATCCATTTCATCTTCATATAATTCCTGGATTGCCAGGGTTCTTTCTAAAAGCTTTCCATTGCGAATAAAGAAACCTTGTAGAGAAATATATCCTTTATCGGCATAAAATCCAAACACATCCCGCACTTTCTGATCCTTAAAATCGATTGTCTGTTTTTCCATCACATGATCAATGGACTGCAGAATCTCATAATATTCCTGTGCTTTTTCAAACTCCAGATTTAAAGAAGCCTTTTCCATGTCCGCTTTGACTTTATCAATGATCTCCTTGGCATCTCCCTGAAGAAACTTACGAATCTGTTTGCGATATCTTTCATTTTCCGCAAGATCAATTTCCTGAAAACAAGGCCCCAGACATTGATGCATATGATAATACAGGCAAGGTGTCTTTGGCAATGTCTTACATTTTCGTACCGGAAACAAGCGATTGATCAGCTTTACAATATCAAAACAAGACTGAGCGCTGGGGTATGGACCAAAGTATTCATCTTTCTTGTTTTTGACTTGTCTTGTCATACGAACGCTAAAATACTTTTCTCTGGTCATTACGATATAAGGATAACTTTTATCATCCATGAACATGATATTAAACGGTGGATGATTCTTTTTGATCAAATTGATCTCCAACAGTAAAGCTTCCTTTTCACTTCCGGTTACGATAAATTCAAAATCATAGATCTTGGATACAAGCCGTGTTGTCTTATTATCATGAACACCATGAAAATAGCTTCGTACTCTGTTTTTTAATACTTTTGCCTTACCGACATACAGAATACGTCCTTTTTTATCCTTCATGATATAACAGCCAGGTTTATCCGGCAACAAAGCCAGTTTATTTTTTAAAAGCTCGGATATAGCCATCAGATTCCTCCCTTCTGTTATTTCAATGTTATGATTGTTGCACCTAGTCCTCCATCACTGGGACCGGCACTGGTATATTCTTTGACCATCGGATGTTTTTTCAAATCCTGCCAAACGGCGCTTCTAAGCTTTCCTGTTCCCATTCCATGAATGATACGAACCTGCTTGATGTGATGAGCCACACATTGATCCAAATAATGATCCATGCTGCGTAACCCTTCTTCTACGCGACACCCGATAATATTCAATTCCAAAGGTACGCGCACAAAAGTCTTATCGCTGTGCGCCTTTGGCTGTGTCTTTTCAAACCTTGGACGTTTCATCTTCTTTAAACGATTGGTTTTGACTTTCATTTTCATGCCATTTGTCAAAACAACCGCTTCTTTTTTACGAAGTTCTATGATTTCTCCATGCGAATTCAGATCCTGAATCTGCACATAGTCACCGACCACAAAAGAATCCTTTTCTTCTTTTTCTTTGGCTTCCGGCTGTAAAGCTTCCAAATCGTGCATCAACTGTGTTTTCTCATGAGGACGTACCATGGTAGTTTTATTTAACTTTTCAATTAACGCATCCGCTTCTTGTTCCTTTTTGATAAGAAGCTCTTCCAGTCGCTGCTGGTACTCTTTTTCGAACACTTCTTTTCGATGCGCCAATTTCTCTTTGGTTTCCTGTGCTTCTTTTTGTAGCTGATGAGCATCACGAATCAGCTTTTCAAAACGTTCTTTTTCTAAAACCACTTCGTTCTGCAGCTTTTCCAACTTCTCTAATTCCTTGTTTCGAGAATCCTCTGTTTCTTCTTTAATCTGCTTTGCCTTGTCAAGAATCCATGAATCCAGATGATATTGACGGGCAATCGAAAACGCATAACTGGCACCGGAAACACCCGGTAAATATTTATAAGTCGGCATCAAGCTCTCTTTATCAAACTGCATGCTCGCGACAAGAATGTTTTCATGTGTCTTACCATACGATTTTACGGCATTATAGTGCGTACTTGTGATGATCGTTGCCTTTTTTTGAATCAGATATTCCAAAATCGCAATGGCCAAAGCACTTCCTTCGGCCGGATCGGTACCATTGCCAATCTCATCCAATAGAATAAAGGAAAACGGATCACATTTTGAACAGATCATCGCCAAAGAAGATACATGACTGGAAAAAGTCGATAGATTGTTTTCAATAGACTGTTGATCACCGATATCAAACCAGACAGAACGATAATAAGGTAAAACTGCACGATGACAACAAACCGGAAAGCCGGCATGACTGAGTGCCACACAAAGCCCCATTGTCTTTAAGGTGACTGTCTTTCCACCCATATTCGGTCCGGTAATCATCAATACGCGCTGATCTTTTAAAAGCTTGTATGTATTGGCGACTACCTTGTTTACATCGATCAATGGATGTCTGGCAAATTCTAAGGTCATGGAACGATCCTGTGTCTGGATCAAAGGAACACATCCATCTTTTTCAATCGCCCAATGCGCTTTGGCAAAAGCACAATCTAAAATCGTCATAGTCTCCAAATTCGATAACAGAGCCACTTCAAAAGAAGCAGTCAACCGACTGAGTTCTTTACAAATGCGATGTTTTTCTTCTTCAATCTGCGATAAAGCCAGCTGCACTTCATTATTCAAAGATACAAAAGAAGATGGCTCTACATAGAACGCAAGACCACTTTGTGACTGACCGTGGATCATACCGCCAAAGGCATTCTTTTCACCTGCCTTCACAAGGACACAAGTTCGTCCGGCAATGGTTGTCGTCAAAGCCTCCATCAGTTTGGATGCGTTCTTCTTAACAAAATCGCGCGAACGACTAATCAACGCTTGTCTGGCATGCACTAATTGCTGGTGCTTTTGTACTAATAAGGCAGAAGCATCGTCTTTGACAGAGCCGGACATATCAATACAGTCCTGAATCTTGGTCATCAATGACTTACAAGTCTGCATGGTTTCACTGTAAGCGACAAGCTTTTCATACGATTCATCACGAAGCGTATTCTGTACTCTTTGACAGGCCATTAAAAAAGAAGCAATTTCCAACAGTTCCTGAGGACTCAAGACCATTTGCCGTACCGCTTTTTTGACAGCAGGCTCTATATCATGACAGCCGTGTAAGGATAGTGTACTTCCAGACTGAAACAATCCAATAGATTCACGCACCAAATCTAACTGTTCCTGCATCTGATACCGATCTTGTAGTGGCAAGGCGTTTTGAATTTGTGATCGGCTCAAAGAAAAAGAGGTGTGGGCCGCAAATTGATCCAATACTCGATCAAAGTCAATCGCCTGATTCAATTCATTTCTATAAGCTCTTAAATCCTTTCGCATGTTCTCATCCTTCCCAATACGTGAATAAACGTTCCATCATCGGTTGTGTAAACGATAAAACAGAATGTTCCACAAATACATCGCCATATTGAATCAACGGAAACCGTAAAACCAGAGATAAGGTCATCGCCAACAACAAGACTTTGATGACGCCTAAGCCCAGCCCCAACATATGATTGATGAATGAAATCTTCGTCTTTTTCCTTTTGTGAAACAAGATAACCAGAATCCGATATACGATGCGCAATCCCACAAATAACAACAAAAACCATACGCCAATATTTGCGATATGCATGGCCAAAGCATCTAAGACAGCCAAGATCTCCGAATGAGAAATATGCCTCAACAAAGGAAAACTTTGCGCCATAATCGGACTCAACAATATCGCAAGAATAAAGCTTCCAAAATAAGTCAGGACATCCAACAATTGACAAACAAAGCCTTTGCGATACGCAAAGAACAAAATCAATAGAGCAAGCCCCATCAAAACAACATTGTAAATATCAAAATAACTTGTATCTAAAACCATAGAAACATTCTATCACATTTGACAAATCCCTAACATAAAAAGACTTGCATTCCTACAAGTCTAAATACATCAAAGAATTTATATGTTTACCCGTTAAGTGTGATTTTAGTCAAATAAAACAGCATCTATAAAAAGCCACTTTAAAGCTTCTGTTCCAAAATCTTCATAATATCCTCTCTTGAGGATGGTTCCACTGACAACATATCCATTGCCTGTTCAACGTTGGATGCAATATGATTCTTGACCAGTTGTAGAACACTTTTCGCCATTCCTTTGATTTCACCTCTTAGCTCCCCTCTTAGCTCCCCTCTCAGCTCGCCTTTCTCGATCAATGCCTCGCTAAACGTACACATCTTCCTGACCTCCTTCTCATCCTCTTTTTCTAATAGTATATCATATTTCTTCTCTAGGATTTCTAGGATCTGCTCCGCCTTCCTGTTTGACAGAAAGATCAGCTGTATGAACTCCATCACATCTCTGGGGCGTTTCATGATCTCTTCGGTACAGATCGTATCAATATCGTCTCCGGGGATACAGGATCAGGACTTCCATCGTATCCTTACCTCTTTGTTTTGTTTCGCCCTTTCCCGTTATCCGATTCTCCTCTACATAATATCGGTAGCGTTTGTTATCTTTGTATTTCGCATGTCTCAGACAGATCCAAAAAGAAATCACCTTATGCATATCTGCATACGCATCCCCTGTAAACCCCCTGCGGATCATTTCTTTGTCCGTCGATCAGTCGGCAGACATAGTAGAACCCTCGATGATACAGGGCATCCTTTCCCGGATCGATTCCCTGCGGTTCCATATCGATCCAGAGCCTTCTTTTCGGATCCTTTGGATGAGCAAGCTTAAACAGCAGGTCATAGCAAACTTTACTGTCCGGTATCTTGAGATCCTCTACATTTTGACTGACCATTTTATTCGATGTTGGATCCGTATCCAGCCGATCATAAATCTCCTTTAAGGAAAGATGCCTGTATTCGGATAAGCACTCTTTATAGAGATAGGCCAGGATCTTTTTCAGGGACAGGATCTTCTTGCACTGGGCATCATAAGATCGTTGGGGATCCTTCAACAAAGCTTCCCAAGCTTTTCTTTCTTCCATCGTTTTTCACCTCTCTTTCGTTACACATAGATGGAATTTAGAAACCTTCCTATTATTAGTTACGATAAAAATTCAAAAAACTATGAAAAAAAGTTGATTTTTTTTCTAAATAGGAATCTTTTTATAAACAAAGAAATCTATGATACACTCATGATGGTGATTTTATGGCATCTCTTACAAAAAAAATGACAAAACAGGAAATACTGGATTTAAGACAAAAGCTATCCTCTCATATCGTAAAAGAAACGAAACCAGATTATACTTATTATCAAATTAAAACCGATTCTATGACCATTACAGCTTATACCAGTGGTAAAGTTGTGTTTCAGGGACAGGATCTTTCCTGGATGGAAGAAACAGAGTCTGAGAACAATACGTATCCCCAGGCAGGAAGCGATGAAGTAGGAACCGGTGACTATTTTGGCCCGGTTGTGGTAGCTGCCTGTATCGTTTCCAAAGAAGCAGCACAAAAACTATCTTCTTTAAAAATACAAGATTCAAAACAAATCAAGGATGATCAAATTCGCAGACTGGCCCCTGAAATCAAAGCTGTCTGCCCACATTCGATATTGATCGTGCAAAACGCAAAATACAACGAAGTGCATCAAAATCATAATATGGTTGATATCAAGTGTCGCCTGCATAATCAAGCCTATGTCAATCTAGTGCATAAAGGATATACTCTACCAGATTTTATAATCATTGATCAGTTCGTACAAAAAAACAGTTACTATCGTTATTTAAAAAATGAAAAAGAGGTCATTCCAAACATTCATTTTGAAACCAAAGCCGAAAACAAATATCTTTCTGTAGCCTGTGCCAGTATATTAGCCCGTAATGCCTTTTTAGAAACATGGGATGCACTGGAAGCAAAATATGACTTTCATTTTGAAAAAGGTGCCGGTTCATCTGTAGATGTTTGTGCCAAGTCTTTTATTGAACGTTTTGGACAAAAAGAACTGACCAAAGTGGCTAAAATGCATTTTAAAAATACCGCTAAAGCCTTATCCCTTTAATCTTCATTTTACAGATTTTTAACTTGGCTTCGTTATTGTTTTGATACAATTAAAGTATAAAAAAAGGAGATTCTATGAATCCAAAGCCACCATTAATGAAACGGATGACCATCTTCATCTGTATCTATTACTTCCTATTTTGTATCTTAGATTTCTTCTTGCGACAATCATTATCTCCGGGAATAGATACAGACATACTATTTCATTTTTTAACCATAGCCGCTGTTCTTCCGGCTGCCATATGGTTTATGATAAATGCATTTGCCAAGATCATCCAAATTCAAAAGGATATCGCCTATACTAAAGTTAAAAAAGTAGTTCATTCTGCCTTATGCTTGTGTATAATCCTACTAGGAGCATGGGCTGGTTTTACGAAAGGAATTTTGCCAGCTCTTGATCTTTTCTACTTGCAGGATCCACAAACGGTAATTCTCTACGATGCTCAATTATCACACAGTCAAGATTTTTCACACTTTGCGTTACAAGGACAAGACAAACATAAAAAAACACGAAGCTTTAAACTGGAAACCACCTTATTAATGAATCTTCCACTTCAAAAAGGACAAATTACTTTACCAGGAGAAACAATTCAATTGGAGTATTATCCCTTCACCGGCTTTGTGGTTTCCTTAGAAAATATATCCGAATAAGCACATCATCATTTTCTTGTTCGAAACAAAATAAAAGAAGGAAATTGTCTTGTTTCATTTCCTTCTTTTTATATGACTGAATTATTTAGCTATCTATGCTCTTTTTTTCTGCAGGATGACAAGTATGAAAGCACCCGAAACAGCCATACTTGCCAGCGATAACATCAATCCCATATTCGTTTGAGTTGCCGTATCTGCTCCCTTATTCTTTTCCGGATCTTTTTTGTCCGGTTTTTCCGGTTTTTCTTCTTCAGGTTTCGTTGGTTCTTTTGGTTCTTCTTCTACCGTATAGGATACGGTTGGTTTTGTAAATTCTTCCGCTTCCCCAGGTTGTCCATTAGTATCAACCGGATACAATGTAGCGGAATTATTTGTATAAAGACCATCATAACCTAAGCTTCCGTTAGCATCATATTGACCATAGGTACCGGCTTCTATTTTTGGATTCGTTAGTTTTAATGTGTAGGTCAATGAAACTCTAGCTAAATTGGAAATAGGCTCATTGATACGCCAAACAAAATGTTCTTTAGCTCCTTCTCCTGCAATATACTCAAGAACAAATCCATATTCTCCATCTTCATATGGCTTAAATCCATAGGTATTGTCATTGATTTGAACAGCTTCATAGCTTTCATTTCCAACTTGAATATTCATTGCAGAAGCATCATTAACAAAATCAAAGTTATACTCACCTTTAACATAACCCATATAGTCCTCTACTACTGATCCTGCATCAACAGCATATAAGAGTTCTCTCTTAATATTTTGGAAAACTTCAGTAACATCAATACTGTCAATATTATATCCTACTGAATTTCCAGCATTTCCACTTGCTGTCCAATCCATGAATTGTGTAGCAATAGGATAGTCCGAATTTCTCCAATATACGGTTATGCAATTATAAGTAGAAGCTACGTCTGCATATGCATGAGCAGCGGTATAAACACCTTTTTCTGTACCTGTTAAATACTGATCATATTCATCAATCTTAATGTACTGATTTTCGGTTAAATCATCGGCAACGACTTCAGTTCCATCTGCATTATACACTGGCACTTCATAACCTGAATTTAATTGAGAATCAGTAGACGATAAATTATAGACATCATTAAAGTCACTTTTTGTAGTGTCGAAGTATAAATATGAATTGGCTCCATTTTGAACAACTAGAAAATCGGACATTCCTTGTGCCCACACAGTGGTTGGATTTCCTGATGCATCATTCCATGCATGACTAATACCATCTGTAACGAGAATCAAATATTTATTACTGTTTGGAACAGCAGTATCTCCCGCTAACATAGATGAGCCTGCTTGGATTCCAGCCTGAATATTCGTACCACTTACAGTTTGATCAGTTACTGATTGTTGAATGCTGCTGATAGTATTGCTATTTAATTCAGTTAAATCCTGTAAAACATAAGCTTGATAATCAAAACCTACTACGCCAACGCGAATTTCAGCATCAGAAGCATCTGTAATTCCAACTAACTCATTTAGCATAGAATTAATACTATCTCGAACTCCTTTATTTGTTGTAGAACTAGAACGATCTAGAACAAATACAACATCAGTAACAGGGGTAGTCTCAGCTGAAGGTAATGATAAAGTAACCTTTGTCTGATAATTTTCATCTAACTCCGTAGCTGTTTTAGATTTTGAGACATCATAGTCTTGTCCTGAGACAACAGGCGTACCAGTTCCCGTTGGAATAGAGGATTCTTCAACTTCATCAGTATCTTCTTCAGTCGTCGCTTCCTCCTCGTTATTGTTTTCTTCTTCAGAAAGGGCAGTTGTCTGTTCTGTAGAAGGATCTGTTTCCTCTGGTGTTGTGATTTCTGTAGTTTCTTCTGGTTCATCCGTTAATGTCGAATCTTCCGGAATTTCCTCGACAACGGTTTCGGAATTATCCGTAACAGTCGGCTCTTCCAGAGCCGATACGACGGAATACAAAGAGAAACTCAATGTAAAACAAACCATCAGAGAGAAAAATAATTTAACGTACTTTTTCATATCTCTAACCTCTTTCTCTGTACATAACTGAATCATAACCCTCCCCTTCATTATTAGTCAATAACATTTTTCTATCAAAGTTTAAACTAATTTACAACAGTTGTTGCCACACAAAAAGCTGAATCTTTCCTTTGCATTGATATTTGTATATAGATTTATGTAACTTTAATCATTTATGTGGCAAATCAGAGAAGAAAAATCAACCTGGAGAAGCCTAAATAAAAACATGGGAAAGGATTCTTCCCACGTTATATGAATGTCTAGTTTGTGTAAACCTATCTAGTCTTGGAATCCGAAAAAAAATACCGCAAACTTAGTCTGCGGCATCTTTTGCTTCTGTCATCGAACGATTGACTTGAACATCTACACTTGTCTCATACGTTAGCTGTACCAGTTCTACCCCGGCATCACGAAACATCATTTTACTGGCAATATTTTCATCCGTACCATTATACTTATCACTTTCATAAACCACGCAGCGAATTCCTGACTGGATGATGGCTTTGGCACATTCATTGCACGGAAATAACGAAACATAGATCGTACAACCATTTAAATCTTGAATACTGTTTAGAATCGCATTCAGCTCGGCATGAACTACATACGGATATTTTGTTTTTAAAAATTCGCCATCTCTTTCCCATGGAAATTCATCGTCGTCACAGCCTTTGGGAAAGCCGTTGTAACCTAAGCCAACAACTCGTTTTTGTGCATTGACAATACAAGCGCCTACTTGTGTGTTAGGATCTTTGCTTCGTTTGGCACTCAAATGTGCCATGGCCATAAAATATTGATCCCAGCTTAATACATTTGATCGTTTCATACAGATTCTTCCCTTTCTAAACGTCCTAAAATTTCTTTGAATATTGGATCTAACGGTGCATCAAAGGCCATCTTTTCCTTTGTGGTCGGATGTATAAATTCGATATGGCAGGCATGCAAAAGCTGTCCGTTGGTATCCAATGTCTTTTTATAACTATATTTTGGATCACCGGCAATCGGATGTCCAATATACTGCATATGTACACGAATCTGGTGTGTCCTTCCTGTCTCTAAAGAACAGCGAATATACGCAAAATCCTTAAAGTTTTTCAATACCGTAAAATGCGTAACAGCATCTTTGGAATTTTTGGCAGTCACCGCCATTTTCTGTCTGTCCTTTTCATCACGCCCAATCGGTGCATTGATCGTACCATGAGAATGCGAAAAAGGATGATGTACGATCGCAAGATAATCCCTGTGACACGTCTTATCGGATAGTTGCCGGGAAATGGCTTGATGAGCTTTATCGTTTTTACACACGATCAAAAGGCCACTGGTATCCTTATCGATTCGATGCACGATACCAGGGCGCATTTCTCCATTGATCCCGCTAAGATCCTTACAATGATAGAGTAAGCCGTTGACCAAAGTATTGGATGTATGTCCGGGAGCCGGATGTACGACCAATCCTTTTGGCTTATTGATCACCAAAAGATTCGAATCCTCATAAAGAATATCCAGATTCATCGCTTCCGGCTCTATTGTCACTTCCTGTAACGGTGGTAAAGTGATGGATACCTGATCTTGTATTTGAAGAGAATAGCTTGCCTTCTCGACTTTTCCATTCACTTGAATCTGGTTTTGATCTAAAAGGTCCTTAACACGCTTCCTTGACAATTCCATCGTGGTGGAAACAAATTTATCAAGACGACATCCCTTATTCTTTTCATCAATTGTATAAACTATGTTCTCCATCGTTTCCTCTCCTGTATTTCATCATAAATCATGCATGCGATCAAACAACCAAAGCCTACAGTAATACATATATCCGCAATATTGAAAACGGGAAAATCCCAGCCGAATATACGAAAACTCAAAAAGTCACGCACATACCCAAAGCGAAGACGATCAATAAAATTGCCTAATGCTCCGGAAAACACAAGAGCCAGGCATAACTGCGCGCGAACATCACTACTGCGAACAAACATATAGATGATGACCACAAGAGCCGCAATCGTCAACAGGGCAAAAAACAAAATACCAAAATCTTCAAAAAGACTGAAACCGGCTCCGGTATTTTGTACATAAGTCAACGAAAAGAAATGAGAAATGATCTCCATTCGTTCATGCAGCGCAAATGTTTTAGTAATTGCCCATTTTGTCCACTGATCCAGTCCCAATGTCAAAAAGACGATCACCAGTGAAACACAGATTGAAATAATTTTATTTTTCATGATTTCCTTCCTTTAAAACGCTTTATTCTTTCGGTGTAAGAAAAACATTTTGATAAACAGCCAAATGCTCATGACCAAAGCAATCAGTAACATAAAAAATCCAATAGCCGGAATCCCCATAATATGCGGTTCCATATCCGTGGTACAGATCAGGCAGGATCCCACTAATAAAGCCGCAATCAAGATACAGACAATCAGTCGATTGACCATACGATCAATTTTGGCAATCGGCGCATCACTGCCCATCAAATTCAAATTCACTTTGATCTGACCATGCTGGATCAACTTGAGCACATCACTGGTCTGCACAGGAAGATCCAGGCTGCGGCTAATCCCTTCCATGCTGCGCTTGATTGTTTTCTGAATCTCTTTTGAAGGATCGATCTGCGTTAAAGTCGCTTTATGCTGACTGACGATCTTGGCCATGCTGGTAGTTGGGTCGAGATCAATCAAAGTTCCGTTCATCGTCATCATACTTCGGGCAAGCATGGAGATTCCTTTGGGTAATCCGATGCGAAACTGATGACAGATGGTAAAGATATCCTGTACCATTTTTGCCAGATCCATATCCGCAAAAGACTCACTCATATATTGCGCCATGAACGATTCAATCGCATTGGTAAACGCAATGTAATCAATTTCCTTTTGTACAATACCAATCGCAAGAATGGAATCCACCACATTGGCAACATCACCTAATGCTAAAGCACGAATGGCTTGTTTCATAATCTGACGATCCCGATTCTCCAAGATTCCCATCATGCCAAAATCGATCCAGACAATCTTATCCTGACGGATCCGAATATTTCCGGAATGCGGATCGGCATGAAAAAAACCATGCTCAATGATCTGCGAGATATAATTATACGCTAATTTATCCGCAATTTCCTTAACATCGTACCCTTCTTTTTCTAAAGTATGCACATCATTGATCTCATACCCGTCGATGTACTCCATGACCAGGACTTCTTTTGTCGTAAACGCATCGATGATCTGCGGTGCATCAATAAAGTTACAATCCTCGTATGTCTTGCGAAATCGTTTGGCAAAGGCAGCTTCATTGGTAAAATCCATTTCCTGTTTAGCTGTCGTCCAGAATTCATCGATCACCATATTCAGATCCACAACACTGCTGACGATATCGCTTAAATTTAAGATACGAATTGCCTTTCTTAATAAGCCGACATCACGTTCCATCCATTCGTAAATATATGGACGTTGTACCTTAGCCACAACACGTGTACCATCACGTAAGCTAGCCTCATGAACCTGAGCTATCGAGGCTGAACCTAACGGAATCGGCTCAAACGAGGAAAACACTTCTGACATAGGTTTATGATACGACTTCTCGATTTGTTCCTTGACCGTATCAAAGGACATCGGCGTAACACGAGAACGCAGCTTCATCAACTCTTTGCAGTAACGCTCCGAAAACATATCTTGTCGAGTAGACATAATCTGTCCAATCTTGACAAATGTCGGTCCTAAATCTTCCAGTATCCTTCGAAATTTAACAGGATCCATTCCCTTGCGAATCTGGTACTTTCGTAAGATACGCAAAATCTGCATGAAACGTGCGCGTGTTGAAATCTTACTCGTGCTTTTCATGCGTATCCTTCTTTCGATGTAAAGGCGTATTGGTTACGTTTTCCGTATGCAGCCATGAGCGCATCCACTTTACAGATTGACCAATCGCATTTTTTAAACTTTTACTGCTGAAATCAAAATTTTCAATAAGTAATTTCTCCCAGTTTGGATCCTGTATCTTCATTATCAATACCTCATTTGTTATTTTAACATATTTTATATTCGTTTTTACAAATGTATAAGAATCCATGACTAAGACATTTATAGAATACCTTATATTTCTTAACTTTTTTTAAACAAAACCTTTCTTTTTCGTAATATTGACAAAAAAAGACCAGGGGATTTCCCTAGTCCGTAAACTTATTATAAAATTCCATACTTTCCAGAACGCTGGTATCTTCAATTGGATTATCATCCAAACGCAAGGCTTCTAATAACTGTAAATCTTTTAGTGGTGTGACATCAGTGATGTAATTGGCTTTTAGCGTCAAAGAACGCAAGAATTTCAAATGGGCAAGCGGTGTAAGATCCGTAATCGCATTGTGATCCAGTCGCAAATAGGAGATGAAACCTAAATTCTCTAATGGTTTTAGGTCGGAAATCACATTGTTGTAGAGATCGACATTGCACAAATCCTCAAGATCCTTTAATGGTGTCAAATCTTTGACATCGTTATTTTCCAGCGATAAGATCTGCAGCTGCTTCATATCTTTTAGACATGTGATATCTTTGATTTCATTTCGTCCCACATTCAAGTTAACCATGTTCTTCATATTTTTCAATATGGAGATGTCTTTGATTCGGTTTGTATAAAGATCCAGATAAACAAGCTTGGTAGCTTTTCTTAAAAATTTAATGTTTTCCAGCTGACAGAATTGTGCTTTAAAGATTTCCAACGCTTCTACGGCTTTAAAGCGATCCATGTTCCTGATCTCGTTCTTAGAAACATTCAGGCGTTTTAAGCCTTTCATCTTATTTAAAAGTGTCAGATCTGTAAAGCCTGTCTGCTGCAGATGTAAAGATTCACAATGAATCAAATCTTTTAAGAAACCAAAATCATCGGCTTTATTAAACGCAATATTGATTGATGTCAAATTCGGGAATTCTTTTAAAACATCATAATTATGAATATATGGACAATTGGACAAGTTCAAGCGCTTTAAATTTTTCATCATCATCAATGGTGAAATATCGCTCATCAAATTTGTAGATAGATCCAATTCTTCAATATTTTCCAAGTAGGAAAGATCCTGAATATTGAATAGACGCATTCCGGCCATATGCAGTCTTTTCAACTTTTTCAAAGAACCTAAGATCGCAAAACTAAACGGTCCGTTTTCGGTATTGATATAAACCTCTTCCAGCTTCTTACAACGTTCCAAATACTCCAGACTATCTACTTTGGCTCGTTCCAAATTCAAATATTCCAGATCGATCATGGCCGCAATACTGCTAATATCCATGGTATATAATTTATTTCGACTCAAATTCAATCGTTTTAACTGTCGAAAACCGTGCAAAGCCTGCAGATCACGAAGCTGATTTCGAGATACATCCAAAACTTCCAGGTTTCTCAAGTCACGGATCGGATCTAACTCTTCCAGCAGGTTATTAGAAACATTGAGTACAACGAGATTTTCGGCGTATTCCAATCCTTCCAGGCTTTTTATTTCATAATCCGGTGCTTCCAGATGGGTCAGCTCTAACATAACTTCCGGTGTTAAATCTTCTTCTTTTACACGCAAAGTACGTGCGGTTACTTGTCGTAATACATCATCCTTGATCAACATACTAAAACCCTCTCAATCTGTCACTCTAATAATACAACAAAACAAAGAAGATGTGCTATCAAAAACAAAGAAAATCCACTTTCCTTACCGAATTTTTACATTCATAAATCTATTAAAACCAACTTTGCACAAAAGCCGTTGTCCCCTTTAAAAATGGACAAATTGGCCTAAAAGTGTTACAATGAAACCGGTTAATCACAATATCGTCTTGAGTGATTGCGAGTATGAATACGGCATACCCCAGTTAACAACAGAAGATAGTGATTCAGGAGGTATTCATGAACACAGGTAAAGTAAAATGGTTTAATGCCGAAAAAGGGTATGGATTCATCACCGGTGAAGATGGAAAAGACGTTTTCGTTCATTACTCATCAATCAACGCTGAAGGATTTAAAACTCTTGACGAGGGTCAGACAGTTACTTACGACATCATCGAAAGCGACCGTGGAAAACAAGCCAGTAATGTAACTGTTGCAGAAGACAACGCTGAATAGTCTTGTCTAAAAAAGCGCACACGGTGCGTTTTTTTTATGTTTTCAATAGTGTATAATAGAAACATGGAACTACAACGATATGAAAAGGCAAAAGCCTATGTATATGAACAGTTTGCCAAGATCAACAACGAGCCTCTACGGATCGCAGCTTTGACTCATACCGCCATGGTCGATTCTTGTATCACCTTATTGGCAATCTCCAGAAGCAGTGCTTTGGAAAAGGCTAAAATTGCCGCTTTATTTCATGATTATGCACAATATATCGACAATTGTGCTCATAGTGAACACGCAAGACTTTCCAGTCTGCACGCCCACCAATATTTAACCCAAGCCAAGGAGTTTAAGGTGTATGAGGTTGATGATATTTGTTTTGCGATTGCCCAACATTCCAAAAAGGAGATTTTTGACTCTCCTTTATGCGAATTATTAAAAGATGCCGATATTCTGGCTCGTTTTCTGGAAGATCCCAACAAACCATTGACCGGCATCGCCCGCCAGCGACTGATTGATGCACTGGCCGATATCAATAACTAAAACTTTTGAACATGCAGCTTTACTTTTGAATCCAGCTGCTTTTTTATTTGATCTAGAGTGCTTTGAAAACGATGAACATCAAAAACGATGCAATCAATATACGAATAGCTTTTACCGATGGCGCCTCCTATCACGCGGGCACACGCGCTCTTTTGGAAGGCCCGATCAAACTGTTTTGAAAGCTCCTGACGAAATAATGCATCCTCACGAGTATTGAAAAGATTGTTATAGTAGATATAATCAAATTCGCCCTGCTTGACCTCCAGATCCTTGAGCACATCGGTTTTCTCCTCCAACGTTTCTTCGACCAGTAATGGATGGGTCGTAAAGATAAATTTCATATCCTTGCGCAAAGAGTCATGCGCAAAATCTTGTACTGGTTGAAAAACACTGTAAATCTCTAACGGTGACTGATATGTCTTCCAACCCTTTGTTTCGACATGATCCATCAATTTCTCATAAGCATCCACCAAGTTACAAAACGATTCATCCATTTTAGGGGCATCCAAAAAATCCACACTGCCGATATAGGCTTCATAAGCACACTGACCTAAAGCTAATTCCAACAAATACATGGACATTTCTTTTTTGTTTTCTGGATTGGTGATCAAAGAAAAACCGGGACAATAGACTTCGCAGTGCCAGGCTTGTTGTGTTTCATCTTCCGTATAAAACAACATGAAATCCGTTAAGGTATAAATTTGATCTTTGATCTGCACCTGTGCCTGGATGGCTTTTTGTGATAAAGGCGGCAAACAGGCATTTAAAATCCATGACTTTTTGATAGACTGTGGCGCAAGTTGACAAACCATAGCAGCCAGATATTGAATGGTCTTGTTGGGACCGGTATCCCATGTCAGCTCATAATCACCATACGCATTATCCACAAAGAAATGGCAGCCAAAGCTTTCATAGGCATAGCTATCGAGTGGCTCTACCAGTTCCATACATTCTTCATAGTTTTCACGATTTAATAAATCTTGAATGGAATGCTCCACTTTTTCAAATTCTTTCCAGAACTCTATTGCGTTTTTCCGTGCACTCATCGATATTCTCCTAACTTTTGAATCAGCTTTTCAGCCATTTGACAGTGCCCTTCTTCATCTAAATGAATGGCGTCCAGCTTCCCCGCTCTCAAATCTTCCAAATCTAAAAAATCAGCCTGCCACTTTTTCGCAATTTGTCTGAAAGGTTTGTCTGAGTACTCTAACATATCAAAGCCTTCCTGTCCAAATTGAATTTTTGTACGTTCGCACAACGCATAATCTTTGTGCATTTTGGGTGGAGTAACAATTAAAAAACGAGGCGCTTTTAAAGAGCGTTTAAAGTTATCCGGATCCATAGCTTCATGCATAAAGAGATCCATCCCTTTTTCCAACGAAGTTAAAGCATTGGTCGCATAAACTCTCTTGGCATCGTTTGTTCCCAAAAGAATGACGACCAGATCCACCGGTTCGTGTGTCTTTAAGACCATGGAAACTGTTTTTAATCCATTTCTTTCTTCAAAACAGTAGGGATCACTATGGCAAAGTGTTCGACCGCATAGTCCTTCTTCAAGGATCTCATCTTCAGGATACGCTTTTTGGATTTGTTTTGTGAAACGATTGGGAAAACGCATGCCTGTCATCGCATTATATCCCCAAGTATTACTATCACCATAAAATAAGATTCGCATCATTCATTCCTCCAAAGTTTGGATTCCGTTATCAAAATATCCATATCCACATCATGAGATTGTGGTTCAAATTCTTCTTCCTGCACATCAAAGGCTACCCCGATCTTCAATGCGTTTGTCTTTTGCAGATAGCGGTCATAATAGCCTTTGCCATATCCTTTGCGATGAAGGCCGCAAAAGCTGACCATAGGTACGATGATCACATCCAGATTGTTGGGATCACAAGCCGTTCCTATCGGTTCTTGTGTCTGAAATGTGCCTTGTACTAAATTGCCTGAATAGGGTATAAATTCCAATTCATAATTTTCAATCATTTTTGGCAGGTACACATTTCCCTTTTGTAAGCAGATATCAAATACATTGACTTCTCCTTTGATGGGTACATAAGTCGCAATGTTTCCTTTTAAAAAAGGCAAAAGTTTTTTTACGATTGCCTTTTCTTTCTTTTCTCTTTGTTCCTGTAAAAGACTTTTACGTCTTTCAATACATTCTTTTCTACCCAATGGAATCACTCATATCCAACTTTAACATCTGATTGAGTTCGACCGCATATTCCATCGGTAATTCTCGGGTGAATGGTTCTAAGAATCCCATCACAATCATTTCCGTAGCCTGTGCCCGGGAAAGTCCACGACTCATCAAATAGAAAAGCTGTTCTTCCGAAATATTAGAGACTGTAGCCTCATGTTCAATCTGTGAAGTGTCATTTTGAGAAAAGTTTAAAGGAATTGTATCACTGCGCGACATCTTATCTAAAATAAGGGTGTCACATTCCACTTTGCTTTTGGCATACTGCGCGTTTTTGGAATGTTTGACCCAGCCGCGATAATTCACTTCTCCACCCTGGCGAGCCACAGATTTTGAAATGATCGTACTGGTCGTATGTGGAGCCAGATGAATCATCTTGCTGCCGGCATCCTGCTTCTGTCCTTTACTGCCAACGGCAATCGAAACTGTCGTACCTTTGGCATAAGGTTCTGCCAAAATACAAGCCGGATACTTCATATTGATATGCGAACCGATATTTCCATCGATCCATTCCATATGTCCGTTTTCAAATACCTTGGCACGTTTGGTCACAAGATTGATGATATTGTTGGACCAGTTTTGTACTGTGCTGTATCGACACTTGGCATTTTTATGTACAAAGATCTCAACAACAGCGGCATGTAAAGAATCTTTCGAATAGATCGGTGCTGTACAACCTTCCACATAATGGACATCCGCACCTTCATCCACGATAATCAAGGTACGTTCAAACTGTCCCATGCTCATCGAATTGATTCGGAAATAAGACTGTAGCGGCTTATCTAAGGATACTCCCTTTGGCACATAGATGAAAGAACCACCGGACCATACGGCTGTATTCAAAGCTGCATATTTATTGTCAGTATAAGGAACAATCTTTCCAAAGTACTTTTTGAAAAGCTCTGGACATTCACGCAATGCGGTATCGGTATCAAAGAACAATACGCCTTTTTCCTCCACCTCTTCCAACATATTGTGATATACAACTTCGCTTTCATACTGAGTGCTGACACCGGCCAAAAACTTTTGTTCCGCTTCCGGAATTCCCAGTTTATCAAAGGTATTACGGATCGTATCCGGTACCTCATCCCAAGATTGTTCCTGCTTTTCACTGGGTTTGATATAGTACGTATAATCATTAAAATCAATTTGGCTTAAATCCGGTCCCCATTTTGGATTCTTTTGTTCCACGAAAGAATGGTATGACTTCAATCGAAGCTCCAACATCCATTCAGGTTCTTTCTTGATCTTGGAGATCGTGCGAACGACCTCTTCATTTAATCCTTTTTGTGTCTTGAATACACTGGTATCTTCATCATGAAAGCCATATTCATATTCATTGGATAAATTTAACTCTTTTTCTTCTGGCATTATTGACCTTCACTTTCTTTGATCATATCACGCAATGCTTTCCAGCCAATCGTTGCACAATTGATACGATTGGCCTGCTTACCTACATTCTGAAACGCAACGGCTTCTTCCAAAAGATCTTCATCATACTCTTTCTGATCGACCATGGCAAAATAATTCTGAATGATCTCCATGGCTTCTTCTTTTGTCTTTCCTTTGACCAGTTCACTCATAATGCTTGTACTGGCTGTAGAAATCGTGCAGGCTTCCCCATCAAAACGCACATCTTCAATGCGATTGCCATTAAATTTTGCTTGTACGGTAATATCATCGATACAAGAATCACTGGCCATATGACGAGAATGATATCCTTCTTCTTTTGTCAGTTCATGATTTCTGGGATATTGGTAATGATCCATGATAATATCTCTTAACAAATTTGGATCGATCTCACTCATGTTTCATCCTCCTCTAAAAAAATATATTGATACAGTTTTCTAATGTCGCTTCCTGTAAAGCGGCAACCAACTGATCGATTTCTTCTTTTGTGTTATAAAAGTAAAAGCTGGCACGGCAAGTACCACTTACCTTTAATACATCCACTAACATCTTGGCACAATGTGTACCGGAGCGTACCGCAATTCCTTTGGTGTTCAAAAAGCTGGCCACATCCTGAGCCGGAATCATCTGTCCCTGATCAAAAACGTTAAAGGTACAGATTCCACTTTGTGCGTTTTCGTTATAAAGATGAATCGTTTTCAGTTCTTTAACCTTCTGTACAAAATACGATTTTAATTCCAGTTCGTAAGCATGAATTGCCTCTTTGCCGATAGCCTGAATATAATCAATGGCAGCCCCTAAGCCAAGTACCCCTTCAATGGGTTGTGTTCCGCTTTCATATTTTAAAGGCGTTTCCTTTAAAATCAAATCACCACAGCTGTTAAAGCGAGCATTGCTTTCACCACCATAATAAACAGGCTCCAGTTTATCCAACAAAGCTTTTTTGCCATAGAGTACCCCGACACCGGTCGGTCCACACATTTTATGCGCACTGAACACAAAAAAATCAACATCCAAATCTTGTACATCGATATCAATATGCGGTGTGCTCTGAGCACCATCGACTACGACAAGCATATCATTTTGATGAGCGATTTTCGCAATTTCCTTGACGGGTGCTTCAAAGCCCAAAACATTCGATACTTGTGCCAGACAAACAACTTTTACATTTTCATGAACGGCCTTTTTAAAGTTTTCAACCGTGATCTTGCCTTCTTCATCTAAAGGAATATATTCGATCTTACATCCCTTTTGTTTTGCAGCCTGCATCCACGGCAGAATACTGCTGGCATGCTCACTTTCATCACTTAAGATTACATCACCCGGCTTCAACAACTGCTGACAAACCATCAGGGCTACTTGGTTTAACCCTTCAGAACTGCCGGAATTAAAGATGATTTCTTTGGAAGAAGTAGCGTGTAAATAATCCGCAACCTTCTTTCGACAACCTTCATACGCCGCATCGACTTGAGCGCTCATCTCATAATCACCACGATGAGCATTGGCTCCTAAATACGTATAATAATTGACGACCGCATCAATCACCGGCTGTGGCTTTAATGTCGTTGCTCCATTATCCAGATAGACTAATGGTTTATCGGACATCGTCCTGGACAGAATGGGAAAATCTTTACGAATTCTTTCCGTGTCCATATAATCCCACCTTGCTTTCCATTTCTTCACGCATCTTTTCTTTGGTTGCTTCATCACTGACCAGCTCCAGAATCGGCAGCAGATATCCAATGCTTAAAAGGCCCATAGCCTGACGCTGCGAAAGTCCGCGTGATTTTAGATAGTATAACTGTTCTTCATCCGGTTGTCCGATTGTTTGAGCATGAGATGCCTTGACGTCATTTTCATCGATCAACAATAACGGTATGACCTGCGCTTTATGATCTTTTCCCAATGTCAAGACACGTGTTGTCTGATGCGATTGTGATCCGTAACATCCCTTTTGAATATTACCATTGGCCACCATTTCATAATGCGCACGATCAAAAAGTACAGAGAAATTTTCCATGTAACCAAATGTATGTGACGCTTCATGAAGAATTTCAATATCGTTTAACTTTGAAGTGTCCACTTGTCCCAATTGAGCGCTCATCAATTTGATATCAGCGCCAGACTCTTTTAAAAACGCCTTTTGTTTAAACGTTACGTCACTTTCTTCCATATCCAGAAAGCCAATTTCACTCTTGGCATCTTTTTTTGCCTCTACTTCCAGATCAACAGAAAGTGTCGAGGCACTCTGATTATATAAAAGGATCTTAGATTGACTGTCGGCTTCCAGCTTTAGATGCAGCTTTAAGCTGGAAATCCCTTTGCGAAGGACCATTAGTAACGAACCGGTTTTCTGAATCGTGATCGTGGCTATTTCATCCTGATCAAAATAAACTGTTTCGTTAAATTCCTTTTCATAAACCTTTTCCATAATTATCCTCTTTTAGCTCCGCAAAGCCCGATACTGGTAGGTCGTTTTTTTGTTTCTTCCTTTCTGGCGGATACATGGTATTCTGTTTCCAGCCATTCATATCCTTCTTTGTCAATCTTATCAATCAGCTCTTGATCGCCCGATACAACGATTTGTCCATCGACTAAGACATGGGCATGAGTAGGATGCAGATATTCATAAAAGCGGGCATAGTGAGATACGACCAAAAGCCCCATATCTGTTTCTCTCTGGCATTGATTGATGGCTTCACTTACGATTTTTAACGCATCCACATCCAAACCGGAATCGATTTCATCCAGCATGGCAATGGACGGCTTTAACATCATCATCTGTACGATTTCATTTCGTTTCTTTTCACCCCCGGAAAAACCATCGTTTAAGAAACGATGTGCCAGATCCGGTTTCATTTCCAACTGCTGGATGGCTTTATCCATTTCCTTGATGAACTTAAATAAACTGATTGGCTTTTCCTGGCGAGCATTGATACAGGAGCGCAGGAAGTCTGAATTGGTCACACCGCTGATTTCACTGGGATACTGCATTCCTAAAAACAAACCGGCTTTGCTTCTTTCATCCACTTCCATTGCCAAAACATCCTGTCCATCAAGTTTAATAGAGCCCTGTGTGACGGTATATTTTGGGTTTCCCATAATGGCAGCCAACAGTGTACTTTTACCATTTCCGTTTGGTCCCATCAGAGCATGACGCTCCCCGGAGCGAATCGTCAGATTCAGTCCTTTTAATATTTCTTTATCTTCTACAGATACATGTAAGTCTTTAATAACGAGTTCTGTCATATCTATTCCTCTTTTCCGGTACTATAGTAACAAAAAAGGTTATAAATCTCAATTCAGACGATTATGAAGATTCATTGCTTTTTCAATCGATATTGGCTATAATTGAGAAAGATTTTTAAAGGAGGATTACAATGTCTGAATTCCTTAGAAACAACTGGTTTGTAGTTGTGATTGCAGTGATCATCATTGCTTTTGTTTCCTATTTTATATATGACGAAAATAAGTACAATGTCAGTGCAAAATCCGATAGCGATGGCAACCAGGTCGTTGCCAGTATCGATAAGAAAGATATCACCGCTAATGACATCTATGATCAGTCGGCTCCATTTGATACAGCGCTGCTTTATAACTTGTATCATAACCAGGTAGTAGATCAGAGTGTAAAGACCACAGATGATTTAGATGAAAAGGCAAAAGATCTGAAAAAAACGATCGAACAAAATGTTTCTTCCAGTTCCTCTCAAAATAGCGAATCACAGATTGAAACTGAGCTGGCTTCTTTTGGTTATAATGGTATAGATCAATTATATGATTATTGTTTGATGACCGTAAAGGAAGCCAAGATGCAACGTGATTACATTGAAGATCATTTCGATGAAGTGACACCGGCCCTGCAGGAGAACAAGCCACGAACGATTTCGATCATCTCGATGCAGGTACAAGATCTGGCAGCCTTAACTGAAGATGAACAAAAGAAAAAAGACAATATCGACTCAGCTTTATCTAGCGGTTCTTTTGCGGATGCGGCAACCGCTTATTCAGAAGACACAGCTACGGCTTCGGATGATGGCTTTTATGGCTATGTCGATGCAAATTCTGTCAATAGCCAGTACAGCACACTGAATGCACAAGTCATTCAGGCTGCCTTAAATCTGGAAAAAGATCAGACAAGTGACTGGATTGAAGTCACAGATTCAAGCTCCGGGCTGAAATATTTATATAAGGTACATGTAGATGAAACGGATATTCAAAGCATCTGGGATTCTAAAAACGAGACTGTTTCCAATAACATCTTATCGGCTTTCTTAACAGCCAACCAGGGGTTAAGCGTTAAAATCGTGCAGGAAAACGCAAAAGATCTTGATATCGAGTTTAAAGATGAAGATGTACAAAAACGCATTGAAGACTATATCAACGATCAGACAGGAGGAAACAGCAATGAAGAGTAATTTAAAAAAAGCGGCTGTATTTGCCGGCTGTTCTTTGTTGATGTTGACAGCCTGCTCCGGTGCAACGGCTCAGATCAGCAATGCCAGTGATGTACTATTCCAGGTCGGTGATGTATCGGTTACACGTGGTACAGAATATGAATTGATCAAAAAATCCAATGGTTCCACCATGGCGGTCACTTTGATTGAACAGGCAATCATGGATGAAGAAGTCGGCCGTGGAGATGACATTAAAAAACAGGCAGAAGAGCAGTATGAAACAAATACATCCGGAAGCGAAGAATTTGAACAAAGTTTGATCGATGCCGGGTATAAGGATAAAGACGACTATATTGAAAAAGTTATCATCCCAACAATCCAACAGGAAAAGCTATTGGATAAGTATTTTGAAGACAATGCCAAAGCCATTAAAAAAGAATACAAGCCAAGCATTGCCAAGATTTTGATGTGTGACAATAAAGATGATGCCAATAACGCTTTACAGGCACTCAAGGATGGAGCAGATGCACAGACAGTATTTGATCAATACGCCAGTGAAAGTGCCACTTACGGAAATGAAGAGATCGTAGTTTCTACTCTTTTAAAAGATTCCATTCCAACTTATGTCATCAATACTTTATATTCCGCCAAGGAAACCGGTGTGATCGATGAAGTTATGAGCGATAATAACGATTCCAGTGGTGCCTATTATATTGCGATCCTTACAAGCAATGATTATGATGAAAACCGAGCAAAAATACAGGAAGATCTTGTATCAAAAGCCAGCAGTGATATTGCCAAGGAATGTAATGTTTACTATATGAAAAAACACAATTTAGAAATCCATGATCAAGATATTTTTGATGCCTTGCGCACCAGCAATCCGGAATATCTGATCAATCACCCAGAACTGGCAGAGGAAGATCAATGATCTTCCTCTAATTTTTTTATTTGTTCATCCAATATGCTTCGAAAGCGAAATTCTTCAACGCTTTGTAAACCGATATGATATAAAATATGTACATCTTCCGTATTGAATAAATAAAAATGCTGGGTATCAATACTGCCTTCCGGCCAGAGACAAGCCGCATAATCATAGATTTTTCCGGTTGTTTTTTCTCTTTGGATTCGTCCTATGATCATAAGCTTTTTTGTTCCCTGATGTAACGTAACAACCGTTCCGATGGGTAATAACTCTTTCAAATCTTTCCTCCTCTCTAGTAACTCACCTTGATTTTAAAGCCTAAACCTGCAATAAAGCCCAACTTGCTTCCAAATTCCCATTCTTTTTCTGCGTGACGATATGTTAGGTTGGCTTCGGCACTGCCTAAGGATCCCTGCGCACTTACGGTTACTTTCGCTCCAAAAAGATGAAAAGCGATACTTGCCTCTCCTTGTACGGCAGCGGCTCCGATGGAAGCTTCCAAATTTTGTTCTTCTTTATTAAATATGCAGGTAGCCTGTGCATAGACGCTTCCAACATCCACATCGCCTCTTGCCTGCAAGTACATATTCTTTGTACCGATTTTAGCCTGCCCCTGCAAGGATAAAAGAGAAGCCTGTGCTTGCAGACTCAGTTCCAGTCTGGGATCAAATTCTTCCTCTTTCCATAATCCCAGCTCACACGATCCTTTAGCTTGAACATTTCCTAAATGTGCCTGAATACCGGCATCTAAAAGCTCATCGCGATAAAGGGCTCCGGCTTCTTTAAAGCTGTATTCGGTACCTATCGATAGATGCGTATTTTTTTCTTTCTTGGTCAGCTGTGCTAATGCATTCCAATCCTCCTGGTGATAGAAGCGAAATGTTCCATCCTTTAAGTAAGAAAAGGTCTGTCCACTTTTATACATTAAACGATTCTCAGTATTCTCATAGGCATCTGCACTTTTTCGAAAATAATCAATATAGGTATCTAGTGTATTTTGAATACGATCGTGTTCCTTTTTTAAAGGAAGGTTTCCCGGAAAGGCTGCATATTTTCTTCTGGATGCCAGCCCATTTGCGATTCTTCGATAAACAGCGGTATCAATGGGCATGCAGCTTCACTTCCATCAGCTGTCTTTGAATCTGTGCCTGCAATGCCTGCAGTCCGTTTTGAAGATGAATGGCTTCCTCTGCCTGGCAGCAGCTGGCGATCTCACTGCAGATCGTAGTGATATAGGATGATAATTCCTGATAATAGGCTACCATCTCCATCATACTTGTACGCCTTGCGACAGCATTTGTTCATTTTCCTGATAAGCCTGTGCTGTCTGTTGTAGATATTGGGCATACTGATCCAAGGATTGCACATAGGAGCGAAATACCGGATCTAAAGAATGAAACTGCTCCATCAGTTTGTTAGCGGTGGGTGACTGCCATACAGACTCTAATTGCTGGACCTTGTTTTTAATTTCCTCAAAGATTTGCTGCACCTGCGTGTTCATTCCTTTTAATTGTGCGGAATATTGAAAGACTTCCTGTGAAGATATTTGAATATTTGCCATAGTTTCCTCCTTTTACACTAAATTTCTGGCTCTTGCGATGCGCTCCTGCTGAAGCTTTTGATATTCATTGGCGCAATATAACAAAAAATGCGCATAAGTTTCAATAATGGCGACAATCTTCTGCAGCTGTGGTCGAAACTGTTCCAACTGCGCAATAAACGCCTGATGATCCTGCCCCTGCCATACACTTTGCATCTGTTGCATACGAGCATAGATCTGATTGATTACTTGTTGATAATCATTTGATTTTTGTTCCAGATAATGGGCACCCTGTGCCAATTCCTGATAATTAACTGTTATTTGCATAAATCCTCCTGTTTAAAATAAGATAAAATGATCACCGGAGATCACGGCATTTTCTCTAAATGTTTTTCCGGAATTTAAAATACGTCCTGATTCGGTATGATAGAAAAAATGAGCAAATGTCGTTCTTTCCAAAGGCCACGACTTTTCTATATCTTGAATAAAGTCTTCAATGACATACGTATCACGAATCCAGACATGATGAAATTTTGACTGTGTAAAAATCTTGATATGAATGAATATATCCTGCATATTGTTACCTATTAAATGAATACACCTCCTGTTCTGTCCAATACGCGCCATAGGATGAATGATCTTGTGGCAATGAACGTTTTAGAACATACAAATAATCTTGTATTCCCTGTCCGATCCAGCACACATCTAGATCATAGATCTTCGAAAGATATTCCGGTGTTTGAAACTGATCCGCATTATAAATGGCATGTAAAACATAAATGTCTGCTTCCTCTAAAAAGTCTTCTCTGATATGCAAAGTTTTTTGTGTCTGCCATTTTTCCAGCATATCGGCAATCGTTTGGGCCATTGATCGTTGTACATAACAAATCAATAAAGGGTGCTTTCTTTGCCAGAAAACTTCCTGATGAGATTTTGAATCCCACCCCAAACACAAGACATGATTTTGATGATGAAGGGTATAAGCTTTTTCCTTTCGTTTCGGTTTTAGTATTCCTTCCCTTTTTTGAAATAAGATTGGATATAAGCTTTGCTTTCTAAAGATATATCCTTTATACGGACGCATCTTCAGATCTGCTCGAATAAAACATCCAAAGAATTCTCGCAAGTCTTCGATGTCACTAAAGTCGTAACAAATACGGTCCGAACGAATCAAAAACCATTCTTTTAATCGTCTATCCCATGTTCTTAGAAATAGAAATAAAATGACGTTATCGTTTTTAAGTACATCCAAATCTTTCTGTTTCAAGTTTGTGTAATCTACCAGCCATATACATGATTTTCGTATCGATTTTATTCTTCCAAATTCTTTTTCAGACAAGCAGGCATCCAAGCCATCTTCTTCGATTTCCAAACCATAGACCGGCAAAGTCGTCCAACCGACAATACTTTGAATCAGTTCTTTTCTTTTTTGATAGGAAGTACAATAGATACACGAACATTGTCCCGGTTGAGGCGCCCATTCCCTGACTCGTTGTATAGACGGCTCATCAATCAATGCCAATTGTTGCGATTTGAAAACACTTTGATCAAACGGATGTATGATCCATTCCTCTGCACTTTCATCTTTGTTTATTTGTTGCGATAAAAAATGAAACAAAGTTGTCTTTTCCTGGTGATAGCTCTGCACGATCTTTCCATTCTCATCAACTTCACAATATCCATTGGGATGTAAATAAATTTCTTTTTGCAGATACCATGCTCTGCCCATACGTTGATGAACCTGTTGATCTTGAAGAATGAAATCTCCCGGTCGTTTTAAGGCATAGGCATGATCAGAGTGCAAAACTTCATAAGAATCGGCAATTGTTGCTACACTCATACAGATCTTAAAATCCATATTGGCCCAGATTTGATCATCCATTACACCTAATGGCTTTTGTGTAGAAAGAATACAATGCACACCCAAAGACCTTCCGATACGGGCGATTTCTTTGATTTTCATCAAGAAATCCGGAAAGCTTTGTTTGAGCTGTGCCAATTCATCGACAATCAAAAATACATGCGCTAAAGGATCTTTGATGTTATAAGCGTTATAGACATCGATATGTGCTGTTTGATCTGGATGCTCCTGGTTAAATTGCTGAAGAATCTTTTGTCTTTTTTCCAAAAAAGCCTGAAGGCTTTGATCAAAGCGTTCTATTTGATCTTTTTCAAGATTAGTCAACATACCCTGACAATGAGGAAAGTGCATAAAGTATTGCCCAAAGGCTCCACCTTTAAAATCAATCAGAATATATTGAAATAATTTAGGGGAATTCTGTATGACCAACTGTAAAAGAATATTTCGTAACATTTCACTTTTTCCACTGCCGGTTTTACCAGCCAGAAATCCATGTGGTCCTTGTTTAGATTCCTGCAAATCTAAGTACAGGAATGTTCCTTTTTCTTCAAAACCCAGACATACTTTTAAGTTCACACGATTTTGACGACACGAATCTAAAGAGAAATGCCAGATATCCTGACCAAAAAGAGCTTTACATTCCTGATTTTGATCCCATCGTTTTTCCTGATGAAGAAGCATGAGTTTTCTAAATAGGTCACCAGGCTGGCAAAAATCAGCCATTTGCAGCATAGGGCCTGCCGCATCAAAACAAATGCAGGTTTCTTTTTCGGGAAGAGATTCCAAAGCAAACGCTTCATTGATCATAAATGTATATTCATAGCTCTGATCTAAATCTTGTATGAAGTTAAGCCATTCTTCCTTCGTTTGAATCAAAAGCTTTTTTGTATCCTTAATACAAGCTTCGTGATTGAAAAAAGGATGCTCTTTAGACATAGATGCATCGACCCATACCCATTTTCGATGGGCTTGATAAGCAACCAGCAGCCATTCCAGAAATAAAGACTCGATCCATGAAAAAGCTACTTTGGGAAGATGTATCTGCTGTCCCTGTTCTAGAAACACCGGCGTATCTTCATAGGTTTTGATAGAGTGTATTAAGGTTTCTTGTTGTTGAAACAAACGATCCTGCTCCTGCAGATAATTTGGTTTTCGATACTGAAGTTGGATCCATTCACGTTTCTGATAGCCAATCCACAAGCGATAATCTCTTTTTGCCTCTCTTTGAAAGTTTGAAAGCTGCAACTGATACTGCTCGACCCATTGTAAAACAGCACTCTGATATACCTTTTGCATCCTTTCCATCTCGTTTTGACTGCGTTTACAATACAGCGAATATTGATCGCTCAAAGCTTGATTTTCTCTTTTCTTTTCACGAACTGTCATCTTTCGATTCCACAAGCCAAAGGCACCAAAGGCCAATCCCATAGATATCGCATTGATCATCAGCGATACCACAGAAAAGCTTTGTTGCGGTGAACTGATCCATACAACGCCGGCACTGACCAAACCAGAAATCAATATCAACAAAGAGGAGCCCATCGATTGAAACCAGTGCCCTTTGGGAATGGGCATTAATGGTTGCGGTGACTGCAACAAAAAAGATGCTTGCTGTACTGTTTTGACCGTTTGCGAAACGACTTGAAGCCTGGGAAGCTCAGGGATCTTGTCAAACACGACATTTTCCTGTTTTTGTAAAACCCCTAAAACCAAATAACCCGGTAAGTAATAGGCTTCTTTGGTTCCAAACCATAAATGATCTAAAGCATTTAATTTTTGTTTCCGGATTCTTTTATCGTTACAATAAGTGCCGTTTGTACTCTGTAAATCTTCCAGGTGATCGTTGGTTATTTGAAAGTGAAAGGATGAAATTGTCTCATCTTCTATAACGATCGAACAAGTTGGATCTCGTCCTATGACATTGTGCTTCTGTAACTTTTTTACCGACCAGCAACTTGGTAAACGATACAGGGCAAAGGTAATCTGGTTCCATATGATCCCTTCTTCTTTCAACAACATTCGTTGTTGATTCTCAACCAGATACCACTGTCCTTTACGCTTTTGAAAAATGACTCCTTCAACTTTTAAGTTCTCCTGCAATGTATAAATGAAAAGCTGTTCTTCTTTAAGAACCTTTAGTTTTTCCATGCTTCACTTTCCACAACAAGCCAAGGATGCCTAAAAGTCCAGGAATCACAAGCAGCCAATACCCATAAAATTTTGTCTCTTCAAGCGTAAAAGTTTGTTGGATCTCTGTGATATTGCCACTTTTATCTTCTGCGCTGGCTACAATTTTTGTTTCTTTGTCCTTTAAGGTAATCAAAACGTATTCATTGTGCAAGGCATCTTTGTGTATCTGATCCGCATCCATTTTTTTGCCATTGATTTGAATATCGGTAAAATGATCGTTTGAATATGATTCTGTATTCAATAATGTTAAGCGCAGAACATCTCCTTTTTGTAAATGAGACAGTGATCCTCCATTTTCTGCCATAAAGCGCATCATAGGTTTTGTTCGATCCTGCAAATGAACTTCTTTTTTCTCCAGAATGATTTTTTGATCCTCGTTCTTTTTCCAAGTTCTCCAAACACTTCGGGAATCCAGATACGATCCAAAATAAGGATCCTTTGTCTGTACCTGAACAACTTTTTCCGGCTTTTTTTGCGCAGTAGAAGCTTGTGAAAGTAAGCTTTCGATTTGTGTTTGATACTGAAATTCATACGAATACGAAGAAATATTTCCCTGCAGATCTTTCCCCTGACAAACCAACTTCAAACGATCCTTGTTCTTTAAAGACTGCCAGAGCGTATTCAATTGTCCCAATGGGATTTTTTGATCATTCACATAGATATCCAATTGTTGTTCGATTGACTCATCCCAAAAAAAGGTAAATTCTTTTTTCTCATGAAGGATATACAACTGATTGGCCATCATAGGCTGCTGACCATGAAGTAATGTCAAAACCGGAGGCTTGGCATCCAATAGTACATCGACCGGTTTAAGCGCTGTTCGCCCAAAGAGATCCGTCGCCTTTAACACAACCGATACTGTCTTCTGCTGTCCTTCTGTTGCCTTTAAAACAAATCGATCATTCGCTTCTACAACCATTTGATCCACAATGACACTTTTTTCTTTGACAAACTCCGGCCAGTGAATCAAAAGTTCCTTATCTCTTGAACCACTAATTTCGTTTACTTCCGTTTGGATTTCCGGTTCTGTCTCTGAAAAATGAAAGGTAAACACATCCTGATCATTGATCTTTAAAACACGATTTGGATTTTGATGATCATATAAGTACACCTTGAATGCTCCATTCTGCAGCTTATACGAGATCTCCTTTTGATTTTGACAGGCGATTTCATCAATAACCTGCTCCTCTTTTTGTACCAGCATATAAATTTCATCGGCAATGGGTGCATCAAAAGTAACCTGTAAGCTCCATTGCCCTTCTGTTGTCGAAACGAATTGTGCATGGGCATAAACAGGTTTTGGTTCTTGAATCCAAAACTCCTTTACGATCGTTTTCTCCTTTACAATCTGGACATGATGAGCTTGTTTTGAGAAAGGAACACTTCCCTTATGTTCTTCCCACACGATCGGCACATCACGATCATCTATAAGAACTTGTATTTTTGAATCATCGCTTATGATTTCAAATGAATCGGCTTCATCATACTCTACATGTTCTAAAACCGGTTTCTTTTGATAATAAACTTGTATCGCATCCGGTGGATGCTCCCACGCATATACCGTCATCGGCAAAAACAACCATATGATATTAATCCATAAAAACCATCGCTTCATACTCACATCCCTTCTAATTGAAAAGTTCAAATAGCTTCATAAATGTTTCTTCCTTTTGAAAGCTTTCTATAAAAGCCTGGGGAAGACTACTCGTCTGAATTTCTCTGGATCGCAAAAACAACAAATACTCGGCATGAATGCATGCGACTTCTTTAAATAGTTCTTTATTTTCCTGTATTTCGTTAATTGTCCAGCTTTTATGAATGTTTTCTAAAAGTAAACGTCCTTCTTTTTCTAAAATGATTTCCTTTTCTAATAAAAGCTGTTCCACGACCAAAATGTGTAAACCCTTGTTGAAGATATCCTTTTCTTCCTGGATCGCCTGTAAACTTCTAATCAATAAAGAAGCATCATAGCTATGCTCTTGTTGCGTAATCCAATGCGCCAATTGTATTTGTAATGGCATTTTCTTTTGTATGGACTTTGGTATGTTCTCTAACAAATACGACAC
>OLQY01000577.1_pt1 | contig 40860 bp, 58 predicted proteins | sample 1672851 | NCBI WGS metagenome assembly OLQY01 (sample SAMEA3136730, study PRJEB25190) | human gut metagenome | reverse complement strand
CCGATGAAGCGTCAACCCCCTCATTTCCGCAGGCCGGAAGTTCCTTTGGAGTCCGGCTTGTGAAGGGAATCCCCCGGCTTCAGCCGTGGGGAGGATGTCAAGGAACTGCGGGAAATCGGGAGTGGAATCCTGTGGCCCGTCGCATCCGCGTCCGCGTGGAACGCGCGTAAAACACCATCGGACGGATGGAAAAGCCGCCATCCCGCAAGGGCGGCGAGTACCGGAGGTCCGATGTGCATGCCTCCGACCCGGGGGACGCTTGCGGGCGTCGTCGCGGGGAGGAGGCATACGCCCCCGTAGCTCAGCGGAAAGAGCGCCACCCTCCGGAGGTGGGCGTCGCCGGTTCGAATCCGGCCGGGGGCACGTCGGGACGCATGACGTCCCATGGAAAACCGAAGAGTGTTGGAGCATTCCCGCCGCCGTGGCGCATGCACGGAGGCGTTAAACGCGCGCCCCCGGGAGGAGGGCGAAGGCCGGCGCGGAACGCCGAGCGGCCTTCCCGTCCGGGGCGCGAATCAAGGGTATGGAATCAAGGCGGCCGGCGCCAAGCCCAAGCTTAAGCCGGTCGCCGCCTGCCCCCGTAGCTCAGGGGATAGAGCGCCACCCTCCTAAGGTGGGCGTCGCCGGTTCGAATCCGGCCGGGGGCACCAGCGGCGTAACGCCGCCACCCGAATGACTCCTTTTCCGGCCGGTCCGCGCACAGGTGGGGGCCGGCATGGGGCCGTGGCGCAGAGGCAGCGCATCCCGTTCGCAACGGGAAGGTCGCGGGTTCGAATCCCGCCGGCTCCACCAGACGGTTCCTCCCGTGGCGCGCCTGACAAGGCACCCGTGCGGACAGACTCTCATCATGCATTGGAAAAAGCGATGGGAGGGACCGTCAAGGCCCCGATGGCCCAGTGGTAGCGCAGCCGCCTCGTAAGCGGCAGGTCGCCGGTTCGAATCCGGCTCGGGGCTCTCGGGAGGCGTCCGCGACGCCTGCCGTCCGGAGGACCGGGCGGCCAGGCGCGCGGCGTCATGGACGCCTCCCTTTGCGTCGGTGGTGCAATGGCAAGCACGGCGGTCTCCAAAACCGTCGATCCGGGTTCGAGTCCCGGCCGGCGTGCGACGCCGCCATCCTCCTTTTTGGCCCATCGGGGCTTCGGCTCCGGGGGAGGATGGCGACGGTTTCGGAATGTGGCGCAGTTGGCAGCGCGCGCGGCTGGGGGCCGCGAGGCCGCGGGTTCGAGTCCCGCCATTCCGACGTGGAAAAACCCGGCAAGACCGAGCTTGCCCGCATGAGGGCGGAATACGCCGCATGGCTCGAACGCGACGGCGTCTGTCCCGGCTTGCCGTCGGGCGCCGCCGCAAACGGCTTGGAGGGGATTGGCTTCGCCGCGCAAGCCGTCGGCGCCCCGCCTTCGCGGGGGCGCATGCATGGCCCCGCCCCACACAAGGGGCCTTCGCCCGGGTCCGTGGGCCACGCCTCCGCCATCGGGAATGCCGGAGGTTCCGGCGGCGGCCGTCCGAGGTCCGGCCATGCGTCGTGGAGGACGCATGCGGACGCCGGATACGAAAGGAGCCCATCATGTCCGATCTGGACGAACTTAAGCTTAAGTACACCGAGGAGAATCCCGATAAGCCATCGGACGACGTGGAGACCATCGCCTTCCACTCGACGCCGCGCAGGCCGAAGCCCGCGCCGAAGGCCGTCGGACCGAAGCGGGCCAAGGCGGAGCCTCCAAGGAAGGCGGTGCCGTTGACCATGGGCGTCCCGCACGGAGTGCCGACGCCGAACGAGGCGTCCGCCGCGCTCTGGCTCGCCGCGCTTGCGCTTGCCGTCGTCCTCGCCGCCACGCGCGCGGCCGCCGTCGTGCCGTTCCTGGCCATCGCCGTCATCCTGGCCCTGGGCACGCTCATGCATCCCGTGACCGCGCCCGTCCTGCACGACATGGAGCGGCGCTTCGGCCTGACGGTCGTCGACGTCTCGGCCGGGGGGCATGTCCGATTCATGGATTCCGAGGGGCGGCTGCGCGAGGGCGTCCTTCGGGTCTACGGACGCCGCGCCACGATGTTCGACGGGGACGGCGGCATCCTGTCCGCATAGTCCATCCCCGCGCGGGCGGTGGAAGCCCATCGATTCGCCCGCGTGTTCTCATCACCGAGGGACGGGACCGACGCGGAAAGGCGTCGGCCCCGCCCCTTTCCGCCTCCGCCGCCCGGAAAAACAATCACGTTTCCGGGCCGTTTTTTATTTCCAATCCTTTCCCCGCGACGCATAAGCCCGGATATGACGGATCCATACGATGACGAAGACGGGACCACCCCACCGTCCGGACCCGACCGCGACCGGGTCCGGCGCGAATGGGGCATCGACCCGCAGGACACGACCCGCATGGCGGACGACCCGGAATGGGCGCGGAAGCGCCTCTGGCGCCGGCGCGGCGGCGAGTGTATCCGCGGCCCCAGGCACCACCGCCCCGCGCCGGGCGACCTGGAACGCCTCGAGTCCATCGCCGCCGGCCATGGCGATCCGACGGGCAAAGGGCATCCCGACCCGCCGCTGGTGCCGGCCCGGTATCTTCCGGGCGTGCGGGGGAGGCTCTGGGAGCGCCGCCGTCTGGCCCGTTTGAAACGCTCCCGGCCGGACGATGGAGCCTACGGCCACGACGGCCCGCGCGAATGGCATCCGCGCATCGTCGGCCGGTATCTGCCGGACGAGGATATGGCGGAGCGGGTCCACAGGGCCGCTCCCGCCATCGGCGCCGGCGTGCTCATGGGGCGCATGCCGTCGTGAACGTGTACGCCAAGGCCCGCCGGAGCGCCGGACTGACGCAGAGACAGGCCGCGCGGGCGCTCGGCCTGTCCGTCTCCCTGCTGGGGCGCTACGAACGCGACGAGTCGTGCCCGGACCGGCGGATGGTCGAGAGCATGGCGCTCCTGTACGGCGTACCAGCCGGACGTCTAGGCATCCCGCGCCCCCGTCCGGCCGGGATCGACCGCCATACCTGGCCGGGCGCCACGGGGCGGCTCCACCCGTCCGACGCCCTGATGGCCGAATGGCTCGTCCTGTCCGGCGCGTGGGACGCGTTCGGCGCGGACGAGTGCGCCGCCATGCTCGAAGGGAGAGACGGCCGGTCCGTCGCCGCGTACGCCTACATGGGGCGCGTCCGGCTGGAATGCGTGACGCCGGCGAGAAGGCTGTCCCTCGCGGTGCCGGGAACGCACGCCGATGGAGTTTGGATACCAGGAAAAGGAAAGGAATCACAATGACCGAGAATACTGAAGCGCTCAGGCTGCGCATGGTGGAGCCCCTGGATATGGACGAGGCGGCCCGGACGCTGACGCGGGCCGGACTGCTGGTCCCGCTGACCGACTGGAGCGCCCGGAAGCGGCGGTTCGACACGCACCCACGGGGGCTGGGCGTTCTGATGGCACTGCTCGTCCCCGTGGGTGTCGCCGGGTGTGCCTCGTCTCCGGGCACGTCGGTGTCAATGCCGGTCGCGGTGGGGGTCTGTGTGGCGGCCTTCGTCCTTGGCATCGCGCTGGAGGCCTGGATTGCAACCCATCATCCGCCGGTCCCGGAGACGCCCGCCCAGGTGCTTTCCGACGTCTTCGGCGTCGACGCCGCGCTCAAGGACGGGGCGCGTCCGTTCCATAGGGAGGGCTTCACCCGCCTGACGGTTTGGGACGGCGACGGCCTCGCCCCGGCCACGCTGTTCGTCCGCCACATCACGGCTCCTGACGGCCAGCGGACCGTGTGCGTCGCCCTGTTCGGCGCGGACGGCCTGCCGGTCGGGCCGAGGGTGGACCGGTACTGACGCCTCCCTGGGACGCATGCCATTCTCCGGACGGCTTCCCGCCGCCCGGAGAAGACAGTACGACCCGAAACGGGAGGAACATGATTTCGGACAACATCAGAGGGACGGCGGCCGTGGCCGCATTGGCGTCGCTTGCCATGCTCGCATCGGCGGGCGTTGCGAGCGCCGCCGCCATCGGCACGCCGACCATCATCGACAGGGACACCACATTCGTTAACGACGAGACCGTGGACCTGCTGGGCGGCGATTTGGGGGAGGCGGCCAACTTCGGTCTCGTCGGCTTCGACTCCATCCGGCTGAACGCCCACACGAACGGCAACATCGCCACCGAACACGCCTACATCGGAGCAGCCTTCGGCAATCACGCCAACGGCGTGGACGAGCCGGAAGTCAGCTACATGGACAAGGTTGACGGCAACATCAACGTCAGTCTGCCCGCCGACTCCAAAATCGTGTTCGGACAGTCCAACACCATCGGACAGACCGACAACGGCAACAGTTGGACGGTGAACGGCAACAAACTGGAAATGCAGACCGGCGGAAGCCTGCCGAAGTCCGAGCGCGTGCTCAAGGACTCCGGAACCGTCAAGTACCTCGACCTGAAGGCCATAGAGAAGAGCATGACGGCGCTGTCCGCCAAGTGGGCCAAGGCCGCGCCGGCGAACGCGTCATACGACTTCTCCGACATGAACCGCCGCCACATCACGGCCGACGGCGACGAGGCCCACCTCGACATCGACGCCACGGAATTGCAGGGCAACCGCGTCACCGCCACGCTGGGTGACAACACCCGGCTCGTCGTGGACGTCGACGCCAAGGGCGCCGACACCGTCACCCTGCCCCAGTTGGATGTGGACGGCATCAACCACGCGGAATACGCGTATTGGACCGACAAGTGCGTCATCTACAATCTGACCGACTCCAAGTCCCGCGACGGCCAGTACCACGGCCGCGTCGGCACGGCGGGCGCCACGTCGTCCGTCATCCTCGCGCCGAAGGCCGATGTGGACGCCTCGCAGAACGTCGAGGGGCAGATCATCGCCAAGACCGTGACCATCGGCGGTGAGTTCCACCGCAACAGCGTCAACGTGCCCGCCACCCGCTATGTGGAGGTGAGGCTGGACGGCCAGGACAAGACCGAGACCACGCCGTTCACGGCGCCCCAGCCCGCCAAGGACCATTACCGGTTCGTCGTCTGGACCACCAATCCGGACGGCACCGGCGACTCCTACAAGCCGGGCGACACCGTGTCCGACGTGCCGAAGGGCACCGTCTTATACCCGCAATGGGAGGCCAAGCATGTGCTCCGCTATGACGTGAACGGCGGCGACGGCGAGTACGAGGACTCCGACCTGCCGGCCGACGTGACCGACGGGACCCCCACCCGCGAGGGCTACGAATTCGACGGCTGGACCATCAACGGCGCTAAGGTCGGTTCCGGCGACTCCGTCGGGGACGACGGCTCCGATGTGACCGCGGTCGCCCAATGGACCCCGGTCAGGCAGGACGTGACCCCGACGAAGCCGGAGGCTCCGAAGGACGACAAGACCGACACCCCGTCGAAGGGCGACAGTTCCGGTAAGGCCGACACGGACAAGCCGTCCGACACCGACACGCCATCCAAGGATGACGGCAAGGATGACAACGGCTCTGATGCTCCGAAGGGCGACAAGACCGACACGGACAAGCCGTCGAAGGACGATAGCGACGGTTCCAACGGCTCCGGCAGGACGGACATGGACAAGCCATCCGGCACTGACATGTCATCCAAGAATGACGACAAGACCAATACGGACAAGCCGTCCGACACCGACACGCCATCCAAGAATGATAACAAGACCGACACCAATACGCCGAAGGGCGATGCGGACAAGGGCGGACTCGCCTCCACCGGCGTCGCGGTGGCGGTCGTCGCCGTGGTTGCGGCGGTGCTTGCTGTGGGAGCCATCGCGCTCGCCATCCTCGGCAAGCGCAAGTAGGCGCCGTTCCACTCAAGGAAGGCCCCGGCCGTTCCCCGTTGGGGATATGGCCGGGGCCTTCCCGTCTTCCGGCTGGGACGCATGCCCACTGAAGGAAAGGAGCCGACATGGATTTCGGACTGGACAGATGGAACCCCTACGAGCTGACGGCGCCGGACGGCTGGGAGGCTGATTTGGACGCGGGCGGCATGGAGGACGAATGGATGCGCCGGTGCGGCGTGTTCGACGTGTACGGCGTGGGGGACCGCGACGGACTGGCCATCGCGCGTCTCTATTGGCGATGGGTGGCGCGCGGCCGGCTGGGCGGCCCCGTCCATGTGGAGCTGCGCGTCTATCTCCTCGGCGACGAGGATGGGCGTTTCGACCTGCGGCTGACCGACAAGGAGCGGGCTACGCTCGACGCGGACATCCGCGATTGGCTGACGGCCGACGGCGTGATCGACGCGTCCGGCAACGTCATCGGGGGCGATTGGCTGTGAGCCGGGCCCGTCACAGGCGCCGGTCGGACCCGTGGGGCGCCGCCGACGCGGTGCTGACCGACCTGATGCTGTTGTCGGCCGTCGCCTGCCCGTTCTCGCCCGCGTTCCTTGCGGGCGCGGTCGTCTGCGGTGTGTCGGCGGCCGCCTGCGGGTTCGTCTCCTTCAGCCGCCTGCGCCGCCAGGTCGAATAGCTGATGCCGTGTTCGGCCTTGAACCTGTCCTGCCAGCGGCGGGCGGCCTCGCGGCGTTCCTCGCGGTGCGAGGCCGCGTACGCCTTGTCATACCGGCGCATCTCCTCCTTGTTCGCCTCGCGCCAGGCTTTGTTGCGCCGATCGATGCGCTCCTTGTTCGCCCGGTAATAGGCCGCGTCGGCCGCCTTGCGTCTGGCGCGGCGCCCGTCCTCGACCAGGTGCAGGCGTTCGGGATGCGGTTCGCGGGCTTGGGCGACCATGGCCCAATCGATGTCATCAGATGAAAGCTTCATGCCCGGCCGCATGCGTCGCGGCCGGGACGCATGGAAGGCGGCGGAAAAACGGAAAGGAGCCAATGATGACCGCAAAAATTCATGCCCCGCGTCCCAGCGCCGGGGTCCCGGCCCTGGGACGCATAGACAGGCTTAAGGGAGGTGGTTCACGGTGAGCCAGATCGACATGCTGGCCGGAATTGAAAAGGCTCTCGAATACGAGGGCGACTGGACGCGACTGGAGGACGGCGTGCTGGAGTGCGGTCTGCGCGACCAGTTCGACGGCGAACAGACCGGCCTCGCCCGCATCATCGTGGACGACGGCAAGGTTTCCGTCACCGCATGGTCGGACAATCCGCACGAATACAAGACCATGCCCGAGCCGGATTGGACGCATGAATACGATTCGACCGACCCGGAGGTCATCGCGGAGGACATCTGGTACAGGTGCCCGTTCTGCGGACAGGCGCCGAACAAGTGCTGGTGCGAAGAAGAACGTTGCAGTGAGTGCGGCGCATTTCTGGACGATGTATACGAGGGCGATTACGGATATTGCCCCAACTGCCATTAGAGGGGAGCCGGAGAACGTCATGCGATACGGCATCAGGCATTTTCATCGTCCCGTCTGCGCCTACCCGGACTGCGGGAACGAATACGACGGCGACGAGGCCGAGTGGTGGTCGGACCCGTACTGGCCCCTCGACCAGGCATGGGAGGACGACTGGCTGGTATTGGACGGCCGGCTGGGCGAGCCGGTCTGCATCTGCCCGGAGCATCTGCTCCACGGCGGGGACGGCAGGCCGGTGCCGGTCGGACATGCGGTATTGCCGCCCGCGTTGGCGGAGCGCTGCACCAACCCGCGGCTGCCGGCCGTGAGGCCCTCCTGCGCCGACGACGTACTGGACGTGCTGAGAAAAGGATAAGCCCATGATATACACGGACAACAAAGGCCGGACGCTGGACGTCATGGTCTGGGATGGCAGTGACGTGACGGAGGACGTGCTGGGCGCGCCCCGCACGGGCGCGGACCTCGACCTGCTGGTCGAGACGGCGAAAAACTACGCCTACGGCCGCGGCGGCTTCGACCTCCCGCAGGCCGAGGTGAGGGCCGACTGGACCCTGACGTCCCCGGATGCGGGCGCGATATGCGGGCAGGCCTGGAGCTCCGACATGTACGACTACTGCACGGGATGCGGCGTCCTGCTCAATGAGGACTGCGAAAGCGCGGTCCCGGGCTGGTGCGTCTGGTGCGCGGGGGAGGAATAGCCGTGGACGCGGACGAATACACGGCGCTCGGCGGCCGGCTCGACCTGAAGCAGGTGTGCGGCTGGTACGAGCGGATGGAGTCCATCGAGATCGACGAGGATTTCCTGTGCTTCACCGACCTGTACGCGCCCGCCTCACGGCTAGTCCCACCGAATTGGACGGTCGTGGACTTGGGCGGCTACGTGGGCGTGCAGGCGGAACTGTTCAAGGGGCGGTATGTGGACGTGGACTGCTACGACCTCATGGGCGACGACCTCTACCTGCCGCCACGCCGCTATCAGGCGTCGAACGCCACGCACGTGGTCTCGGACATCATGGCATGGCTCGGCGCGAACCCCCGGCTCCCGCGCCGGACGCTCCTGCTCATGTCCGGCGTGCCGGGCTACGCGCCGATACTCCACGAGCTCCACAGGCGTGGCGGCGACTGGGCGTTCTGGTATCCGGGAACGCGTGCGGTCGGACACGGCAGGCTGGGCGGGCGTATCGCCGCCGCCGTGGGCGAATGAAACTAAAGGAGGAACATGGCAATGCTGAATCTCAAGGAACTCATCGACATGGGCTGCGCCCATACCATGGTCGACTCGGACGGGTGGATGCACCCGTGCGGCAGGCCCATCGTGGCGATACGCCATTGGCCCGATTATGGCGACGGGGACGGTTACAGCGGCGTCTGCCAACAGCACGCCCGACAGGCTGGAGCCGAACTTGCCCCGTTGAAAAACGTTCCCAATCCGCCGCAACTGCCGTTCCACCTCACTTACGTGGACACGGATGACGACGACCCGTCCGACCAACCGCAGGTAGGCGACTACGGCTGGGCCGTCCGGAAGAATGCGCGCGGACAGGAGGAAATCCCCTTCCATATCGAACGGGAGGAGCACACCGGACTGCCGGTCGCCGTCCTGAACGAAGCCCTGTACGCGAAACCGAAGGATGACATCGAGGACGGGCGGTATGTGAGCCTGCTCCAACTGCATCTCGATGGCTTCGAGCTGAGCCGGACGGGGCGGAAGGAAAACGGGTGATCGGAGAGGGTGAAAACATGCCCCGTACCTATAAAACCGTCCGCGCCGTCTCATCGCGTGCGGACCCGACTGGAACGATTGGCACGTCCATCAGCGACGTCGGCACTGGTTCGACTGAGCCCGTTCCGGGACGCATGGCTCCGGTGGAACCGAAAAAAAGGAATAGGAGCCGATCATGGAAGACATCAATCTGTACGATTTGGCATTCGCATTCACCCGGCATCCGGAGGTCACGGACGCGAACGTCGCCACCGGCATGTGCCCGGACGACACCGTGCTCGTCGAGTTCACGAACGGACAGGTGGCTGTGTTCAACGTGCAGGACGGGTATCCGGCCGTCGTACTGGGCACGCTATATGCGGACGCCGACGGCATCAGGGAGCATGACCCGCTGGAGTCCATCCACCACGACTTCGAAGGCGAGGGCGATTACGGCGACGGCGTGGGCGACCTCATCGCCCAGTGCACCGAGGCGTTGGGGGAGTGAACGCCATGGACACCGTTGAATTCGTCAAGGACCGCAAGTGGCCGAGCACCGACAGCCGGATCCTCGAAATCCCAGTCGTCGGGCTCGGCAACGTCGCCGTGCAGGACTGGTCCATGCTGGACGACGTCCGGTTCGCCGGATACCTGCTCCCCGAACCACTGCAGGACCGTTACTTCGGTTTGCTCGAACAGGATGACGACCCGCCCGAGGCCGCTTGGGACGTGTTCATGGACGACCTGTGGGAGGCCGTCTACGCCATGGGGCCGGAGGAGCAGGCCGACTGGTTTAGAGAAATCCACGACCCCGCCACCATCCGCGCCCGTTACTGGGTCCACGATGGCATCGAATATCTGGACGCCGCACACACCATGCCGAGGGATGAGTGATGAACGGGCTGAAGCTCTACGACCGGCTAAAACCGCTCCGTGACGCGGACGCCGACGGCATCAGAGAGCATGACCCGCTGGAGTCCATCCACCACGACTTCGAGGGCGAGGGCGATTACGGCGACGGCGTGGATGACCTCATCGCCCAGTGCGCCGAGGCTCTGGGGAGATGAACACCATGAATGCCGACACCATACGTTTCGTGCGAGACCGACCGTGGTATCCGCTGGACGAGACCCACGTGTACGAGATTCCCGTGACGAGGCTGGCAGCGATATGCGTGGACTGCTGGTCGATGCTGGCAGACGCGCGATTCTCCGGCGACGTGCTCCCCGGCGAGAGACTGCGTGAACGCTACTTCGGCCTGATTGACCGCGATGACACCACGCCGGAGGAATGGGGCAAATTCATGGACACCCTGTGGAACGTCGTGGACGCCATGGACTTGGGGCAACAGGCCGACTGGTTCGTGGAGCTGAACGACCCTGTGACCATCAAAGGCTATTACTGGTTGCACGACGGCATCGAATATCTGGACGCCGCGCACACCATGCCGAGGGACGAGCAATGAACGGACTGGAGCTTTGCGACCGGCTGAGGCTGCTCCGTGACGCGGCTGCCGACCGAAAGATGAAGACGTGCCCCGCGCTTCAGCGCTGGGGGTTGGCCCGGGACGCATAGGACCTTGGTGGAAGGAGGTGGTCCACGATGAGCCAGAAGGTCCGCATTAATGGTGTCAGGCACAGTGGCGCGAGCGTCTTTCTCGGCGTGGACCACTGCGGCAATCCCTGTTGGACCAGGAACCCCGAGCGCGTCATGGTATGGCTGTGTGATGGGTGGCGTACCAGATTCAACCAGCGGCGCGAGCAGAGGACGCGCAGCATACCCGTCAAAAACGAGGCCGGTGACATCATCGACTGGATCAAGGAGCCCTTGGGCGGCCCGGATGTGCCCGGGCTGCTCTCGGACAGGGAGGCCCGACTTCAATGCTCGTGGATGACCGCCGTGCCATCGTCGATACTGGCGACCACCAATAGGGTCGAGGGTACCGAGTGGTTCACCGGACTCAAACGCAAAAAGACGGCCGGAGGCCGCGTCCCCGGCTTCAAGTCACGCCATCGCGGCCTGGGCTTCGTCTGCTGGTACCATCCCAGCGGCAATTCCTATAATGCCGTGTTCCATAAGACCGGCCGCAGAAGCGGCGTGGTCGTCATCACCGGCATGAACCCGACAAGGTGGGTCAAGCCCGGCGAGAAGGCGCACTGGCGCATCGCCATCCATGTGCGGGTGGGCCAGTCAATACGGCCGTATACCAGCATTCATGTGGACTGGACCCATAAGAGCCTTGTGTTCACCAACATGCCTTTGCCATTGCCAAGAGTGGGCAACGGTATGGTCGGTTTGGACCGTGGGTGCGCGCATGCCCTGGCCTCGTCCGACGGAACCTTCATGGACATGCCGAAGCCATCGAAAGCCGAACTAAAGCGGTTGAAATACCTCCAGCGCCGAATGACCCGGCAGGACCGCGTCAACGAGGCGAGGGGCGGCAGGACCGCCAAGTTCGCCTCCAAGCGCAGGCAGAAGACCTTAAGCCAATTCAACGCCCTGCAGGGTCGCATCGTCCGCCGTCGGAATGACTGGATCGAGAAGACCACGACAAGGCTCGCCCAGGAGAACATTCTCGTCGCCATGGAGGACCTTGATGTTCGCGCCATGACGAGAAAGCCGAAGCCGAAGCCAGATCCGGCGAAGCCGGGCCAATACCTCCACAATGGCGCGAAGGCCAAGGCCGGGCTCGACCGGTCGATACTGAGCAACTGTTGGGGCCGTGTGATGATACGGCTTCAGGACAAGATGGACGCCAACGGCGGCCGTCTTGTCATCGTCCCCGCCGCCTATACCAGCCAGACCTGCCACAAGTGCGGGCATGTCGCCAAGGAGAACCGTGAGAGCCAAGCGGTCTTCCACTGCGTCAAGTGCGGGTACGAGGCGAACGCGGACGTCAACGCGGCTGAAAACATTCTCAGTCGTGCTTTAAGCCAAACGGGCGGGGGCACCGCCTCGGACGTGGAGGAGCCGCGATGGCGAACCGATGAAGCGTCAACCCCCTCATTTCCGCAGGCCGGAAGTTCCTTTGGAGTCCGTTCTGTGAAGGGAATCCCCCGGCTTTAGCCATGGGGAGGATGTCAAAACGCCTACATGCTGGGCGACGAACGCGAGCGCGGGATGTATGACGGCTACGGCGCGGTCATGCGCCGGTGCCTCGAACTGCCCGAAGCGGACGTGGAGGACTGGATATACGGCTTCACCCACGCCATCTGGGAGTCGGGGGATGCGGACACGGAATACGCGCGGGACCGCGGGGCCGCGATGGATTGCGTCATCTGGTCCCTGGGCCCGACCGGGCGCGAACCGCGCGAGGCCATCGAAAAACGCCTGGGAGGGGAATAGGGGCATGGAAGTCGTCAAGTGGATTTTCGTCGTGGCCGCATTGGTAGGCATGGCGCTCGGATTAGTCGAACTGGCGACGGAGAAACCCGATGCCGCCACCGATTCCGACCGGTTGCCGGATGGACTGGCGGGCACCTGGGAGCGGAGGACCCCGGATGGCCGGATGGAGGCGACCATCGCCGACGGCGCCATCGAAGTCGTCCGGGTGTCCGGGGACTCGCGGGAGGTCTGCTGGAGGGGCGTCTACGAGGCGAAGGGCCGGAAATGGGTGGTCCGCGAGGCTCCGAAGGAGTCCCATACATGGGTTGACGACACGACGCAGATCATCCTCTCCATGCCGTGCATACCATGAGGACTTCCCGAGCGTGGGACGCATGACAGGCGAACGGAAAGGAGCCGGAGATGGAACACAACGACATCGACTTCCGAAAGGCCGTAAGGCCGATGGAGGAGGCCAGGGACAGGCTTGACGAGGCGTCGGGGATACTGGGCGCCTTCGATAGCGGCGACATGAGCGGCAGGAACACCATCGCGGACAAGGCCTGGTCCATCGACCGGGACATCGGCGACGTAAAGGCCATCGCCAAGCATATGGGGGCGGAGATATGACGGACAGGCTCATCGCCATCGATCTGGACAACACGTTCGCGGACTACACCACCGCATTCGCCGACTGCCTGGCCCAGATGGGCAGGCCCGTCAGGGGCGGCGACCCGACGTCCTACGACTTCGGCTGCGACGGCTGGTTCGGGGAGGGCAACGGCGACGTGTTCCCCGAATTCCATTCGCGGGCCGTCATGCTCGGCCTGTACCTGCGCGAGCGCCCGTACCCGCATGCGAGGCGCGCCGTCGATGCGCTGACGTTCGACCATCCGGCATGGCATGTGGCGTTCGTCACCAGCCGCCGCGACGACAATGACGACACGGCCCGCTGGATGCTCGGGCTCGGCATCGACATGAGCCTCGAATTCGACTACGCCGACCAATGCCTCGACCACTTGGACCCGACCGGCATGGAATTGGGCCGGGCCGTCTCCGAACGCGCCCGCTCCGGCCGCTGGAGCATGGGCCTGCTGTGCGAGCCCAACGGCGTCGGCTGGTGCCATCTGCCCGACAAGGAGAGCCTTGAGGCCGACCTGTACATCGAGGACGACCCGGCCATGCTCGACCGGCTCATGGATCTGGGGCTCCCGGTGCTCGTCAGGAGGCATGCCTACAACACGGCGCAGTGCGAACGGGCCGAACAGTCCGGCTTGGGGCTGGCGTTCGACGATTGGGCGGATGTGCCCGGACTGGCGGAACGGTTGATCGGAGGCTCCCATTGAGCGGACGATACTCACCGCCGGACGGCATCGGCGTTCCTTACCACGTGCCCGTATCGGACACGGAGTCGGACCTGCACATCCAAGTGGGCGACCGGTTCTACGGATTCGTCCGCGAGTCCCGACTGTTCGACGGACGATGCGAGTACACGCCGCTCGCCCCGGTCGGCGGGTATTACGAGCCGGTGGACGATACGCGATATCCGACCCTCCCGGAGGCGTTGGCCGCGTTGGCCGACCATCTCGGGGACGAGGACCTGAAACATCGATTGAAGGGGGAGTTGGCATGACCGACGCCAAATGCTACATCTGCGGGCACGCTCTGGAGGAGCATGCGCCCTACGTGGTCTGGCACACCGGCTGGGACGGATGCGAGGAATGCGACCGCGACTACGAGAGGGGCGTCAGCCTATGCCCCGTGTGCATCGACGCGTTGGTATACATGGGCATGACGTTGGGTGGGAACACGTATCTGCCCGACCTGCCGTTTGGGGAAGTCGAGAATTGGGCATATGACACGCTTTGGCATGCCATCTGGATGCCAGATGACATGACCGTAGGCGAGGCCGAATGCGCCCGCGACTACCTCGACCGCGAGGGGCTGAAGGATCTCGACCCCGCGTGGGAGGGCCTGCCGTTGCGATGGTGGGACACGCCCGAGGAGTTCAAGGCGTCGGAATATGCCGAACCGTTCCTGCGCCGTTTCGGATTGGACGAAGGCGACTTGGACCGGCTGGCAAAAGCATGTCTAGAACACGGCGACGTACTGGACGATTGGCATACCGTCACCGACGCCCGCAAGGTCGGGGAACGGCTTCGGAAAGGCTAGGACGCGTGGACTACATCGAACGTCGGACCAAGCGGCTTGAGACCGACTACCGGCATTGTCTGCGCGACTACAAGCGTGCATTGAGCCGCACATGGATACTCCGCGACCGGCTTGCGAATCTGCCGTTGGCCGTATTGGACGGCACAGGCGGCATCACGTCCCTATCGTCCAATCTCTCCGCCGTGGCGGAACGCGCCGGATGGCTGCGACGTCGCACAAGCGAGGCTCAGGGACGTTTGAAAGTGTTCGACCCGGACGAACAGCGCCGATGGAACAAGGATGTGGACGGGCATTGCCGGATGCTGATGCCGGACGGCACGCATTGCGGCAAGCCCACCGTGGACGGCTCCCGCTGGTGCGCCGGACATGTGGACATGTGGGACGACTGCGACCCGTGGGGGAACCATATCATCGGCATGTGGCGTGAGGTCAGGTTCGCATACACGACGACCGGCATGCTTGTCCGACTGACCGCGCCCACGCCGGTCGGTCTGGACACGCTGCGTGAGACCATCGCCCGGTCACGCGGGAAACTGGAGCGGGAGACCTACGGTTTCGACCGAAAGTGCACCCGCAAGGACGTCGAACGGTGGCTGACCGTCCCAGCCGAATACACCCGAGGGGGGGAGTCGTGAGCCTCGCATCATGCCCGTTCTGCGGCGGCACCGTGCATCTCGTGTCCGACCGTGATTTCCGGTGCGGCGTCCGATACGGTTTGGCCCACGAGCAGCCGCACCCGCTGCTGCCGACACTGTGGGCGGCCTACGGGGTCAACGCCGACACGCTCGTCCGATGCTGGAGCCAGCGTTACGGCGTCGCCAACCGGCTGCGGGCGTTGGGCGAGGACGATTTGGCCGACCGACTGGCCTAAGGGGAGTAAGGAGGAGACGGATGAGTGACATCGAACAGACCACGGTCATCGACCCCGCCCAGGTGGGACGCATGGCCTCGAGCAGAGCGGACGGGCGGAGCACGACCATGTATGGGCGGCACCGCAAGACGCCGAAAAGGACACCCAAAAGCCATCCCGTGCGCCCGGTGGAGCCGTTCATGGCGGACCTCATGACGGTATTCGCCGCGCTGTGGCTGGCGGGCATGCTGGCGGCCGTCTGGCTCATGCCCATGTCGGCGCCGGCCCCATGGGCGCGGGAGGCCGCCTCGGCCGTCTGCGTGGCCGCGGCCGTCCTATCCACGGTCCCGGCATGGACGTATCTGGCCCGATGCGGAAGGGAGAGGCGTCATGGCCTATAACGATTACGGCGCGTTCGTCCGGAGGAACGGCGAACGCATGGAGGCCCACGAGGACGCCGTGTTGGAACGGCTCGACGGAGGCTCGGGCGGCCAGGCGGTCTTCGACCATCTGGCACAAGGTTCCGGCGGCGACCTGTACCATGCCGTGCTCGGCGACGGGGAATGGCGTCTGGGGGTGTACAAGACGACGTTCCCGTACCTCTGGCATCACGAGGACGGCCGGTGGTACATGGCCGACCTGCTTTCGTACGCGGCGGAGAAGCCCCGCTTCGCCTGCGAGGACGAACGCTACGAGCGCATGACCGGAGACAAGGTCACGCGCCCCGTCGACCTGTTCGATTGGGTCCGTGGCCTGCCGGAGGACGGACTGGAATGCGTGGTGCCGGGCGGTCCGACCGTCATCATCGGGCGCGGACGTCATCACGCGCGATGGCATGGCCCCACCATCCACGTGTCCATGACGGAGGCGGATGGCACGCGGTGGGACGCCGAGGCGGGCGACCGCTACGGCGCCGGGTTCGAGGACGAGGCGGAACGGCGCGGACGCGAGGTGCGCGCCATCGTCGAATACCTCGAGGAGGTCGCCCCGATGGGCTGGAGGAGGATCGCCCGATGCCCGCGGTGCGGCGCGAAGCCCGCCATCGGACGGCCTTGGACGGACCTGTTCGGGCGTCGCGCCATCGCCATCCGCTGTCCGAAATGCGGCCTGCGGCTGGGGCTCCGGCTTCTGGAGAAGGTGGACTACGCCCCGTACCTCCACTTCATCGACCCCAAGGACACCGCATGGGCGGCGGCGAATCTGGGGAAGGTGGCGGTGGTGACGTGGAACCGGCAAGCCAACGACGCCAAGGACATGCGCGCCATCCTGTCCGGCCGGGAAAGGAGCTTCTGGCTGACGCTCGACGGCCGGTCCGTGGGCGAGATGGAATGGAGGTCGTAGACGCCGGGACGCATGGGCCGGAGCATGGAAATCAAAGAGATCAATGAGCTGACCCACAACTGGACGGCCGACGAGTTCGCCGACTTCCTGCACTACCTCCTCCAGCACGGCGACCACGAGTCCATGCGCGGCTGGTGGCGCAGCACAAGCCTGCTGCGCAAACTGGAGGCGGCCGGACTGGCCGAACTTGATGGCGGAGAGGTGGCGCTGACGCCGTCCGGCTCCAAACTGCGCGACGCGCTGTACTTGTTGGAGGAGTCGGACGGACTGGCCGACGCGCGACTGAACCTGCGCGTCCACCGTTTGGAGGACCCGCATGCCGCCCCGCTCGGCGCGGATACGCTGATGCTTCTGGTGGCCGGCAGGTCAGGCAGGGTGCGCGCCGACGCCGCCCGCATGCTCATGGAAGACGAGGGCGGCAGGACGTACGCCGACCGGCTGGCGAAATGCTGGGATCCGAAGGTGCGCATCCTCGCCGCGCCGTACGCCGACCCGCACCTGTTCCTGGACGAGACGGATCCCGACGTCGTCGGCGCCGTCATCAAAGGCGGACTCGCCGACGACGTGTGCCGCGAACGGTGGACTTCGCCGGACAAGCCGTTCGGGGTCCGTTTCGCGGCTGGAGCCCTCGTCGCGGACGGGGAGCGGGCCGACCGCATGCTCGACGCCATGGAGCCTGACGAGCGGGTCATGTTCCTCGGCGCGTACCCGCGCCTCGCCGTCGGGGAGCGGGCCGCGAACGCGTGCCGCGCGACCGGCGACGAGGCACCGCTCGAATACTCCATGACCCGCGTGCCCGACGACTATCTGCGGGAGGCGCTCGAATCCAAGTCCGGACACTGGGGGATCAAATCCCGCGTCGAGGACTACAGGCAGGCGTTGCGCGAGGCCATGCGGCTGGAGCGGCTGTTCGCCGGCCCCGACAGTCAGGTGTTGGCCGAGGTCCGCGAACAGGTCGAGGCCGAAATCGCAGAGGAGGAGCGTTGAGCGTCGACGCATACTCTGAAAACAATAGATAGGAGAATCAATGCGTTTCGTCGTCGAAGGCATCGGGAAAATCGGACGGGCCGAGATACTCCTGGATGGCATCACCCTGATCGTCGGAGAGAACAACACCGGTAAGTCAACCATCGGGAAGGCGTTGTTCGCCCATGTGAATTCCGTTTGCGGGTTTAGCAGAAGAATGAAAGCCACATACCGCAACGAGCTGTCCCATATATTGTTCTACCACGCCATTATGGAGTACCGGGACATCATCGGATTCGTCCATGATCTGATCGACGAAATGATAGATGTGCTGCCCGGAAAGGAACTCAATCCATCCTCCCTTGCACGATGGATAAAACATCTTGTGGACGGCGGCGGCATGTCCGCGGACGACTATGAGACCGAAAGGGTGGAGAAATACCTGAAGTGGCTGTCCGGCCGCTCCAGGCAGGCGATTTCATTCAGGGGGCAGATCTGCAAGCTTTTCGGGATCGAACGCGATCAATGGGAACAGATGTTCCTGTCGGACGACCTGAATGCCGTATTCGCCAACCAGCCGCAATCGTTACTTCCGGGTGCATTGTCGCTTTCGACATTTCTGGAAGACAACGGGAAGCCGGTCGAAGACGGGGAATTGGACGCTTTGCTCCTGGATGATGTGGAGACGTTCCCCTCGCTGATGTCCTCCATCGATGAAAATGAGGATGGGTTCCGCCGTTCCTCCACGAAATACGTGACGCGCGAGAATCGACAGGTGATCGCAACCCATCGTTCATCCCGCCCGTTGTCGGAGAACGACAATCGTCTTCTCGCCATGCTCGACGAAATCTACGCCGGAACCGTGGAACGCCAACCCGGCAAGACTTCAATTCTTCATGAGACGTTTAAAACCACGGAAGAGCTTGGCGTTTCCACCAGCTCGATGGGTGTACGGCCCATTCTTCTGTCGAAGCATCTTATTGCCCGGAACATCGCCGACAGGAGACTCGTCCTGATTCTCGACGAACCAGAGGTGCATCTGCACCCTGCATGGCAGGTGGCGTACGCCCGTGTGCTTTCAGCCATGTCCGAACTGCTGGGCGTCCGTATTCTCATCACAACGCATTCGCCATACTTCATGAAGGCCATGCTGATCAACGGCAACCGTCAAATTCGCTGCTATGGTACCGACGTCGATGAAAACGGAAGAGTCTCCCTTGAACTTCTGGATAAAGACGGGGTCGCGGACAGGTACGAGTCCATGATCGTCCCCTTCGACGAATTGGCGGCCGAACAGCTTGAGGCCGAAATCGCCAAGGAGGAGGAACGGTGAGCGTCGACGCATTGGAGGAGCTGGCCGGCTGGCCGGACAACGAGAACACGTTCCTAGTGTCCGGCCCCGATGGAGTGCGGCTGGCCGTCGCGCCCGCCGACGTAGGCGGGGAGCTTGGCATGATGGCCGCGCTCGACTGGGCGTATGCCAAGTACGGGACGGCGTTCGCCGGTTCGGCCGAACCGGTCTGGCGTCTGCGCCGCTGGCACGGATGCCGCGCCACGGGCTTCGCCGACTGGATTGACGACGCGGAAAAATTCTTCGGCGTGCGGTCGGCCGTCCTGCTCGACGGCCGCGGCCGTGCCGTCGACGAAATCCAATTGGAGGAGATATGACCGATTGTGGAATCTATGGAAAACCGATAGGGGAGCATGAGTCGTGGCTCGTCTGGCACACCGGCGGGGACGGGTGCGACCTGGGATAAAACGTGCCCCGCCCTTTAGGACGGGGGTGGCCGAAGTCTGAAACTTCGAGACGCATGGAGCTGATTATGGAGACCGTCAGGCGCTATAACTACCGCGCGTACCCCACGAGGGGCCAACGCATGGCTTTGTCGCGCCTGCGTGACGTATAACGCTCTCCAAGAGAAAACAGCCTGAAGGAGGCTTGAATCATGATCCAACTCGTCATCGCGCTCATTGTTCTGATCGCCACCGTCGTTCTGACGGTCCAGACAGCCAAGATGCGGCATGGGCGCTCCGTCACCGTTCTGTTGCCCGGTGTGGCCATCGCCGTGGCCATCGCCGCCACGGCGTGCGTGTACTCCCTGGACGTGGGCGAGGTCGCGGTCATCCGCAATCTCGGCGGCTCCGTGTCCGGCTCCCAGTCGGAGGCGGGCTTCCACGCGAAGGCCCCATGGCAGAGCGCCGTCAAATACGACACGCGCAACAATCTCATCAACTTCTACGGCGACACCGACTATGAGACGACCGGCGGCAGCGAGGTCGGCAAGCAGGTGTCCATCAACGACAAGTCCGGCGCGAGCGCGAACATCGACATCCAGGTCAACTACTCGCTGCGCCCCGACGCGGCCGTGAGCCTGTACCGCGATTACGGCTCGCAGGAGAACTTCGTGTCCAAGTACATCTCCAACGACCTGCGTTCCGTGACGCGTGAGATCGCCGGAAAGTACGACACCATCACCATGCCGACCGACCGCGGCTCGTTCACCCGCGGCGTACAGAAGGCCCTGTCCGAAAAGTGGAAGGGCATGGGCCTGACCGTCGAGCAGGTCAGCGTGCAGGACGTGCGCTATCCGAAGGAGATCACCAGCGCGTACGCCGCCGCGCAGTCCGCCGAGGTGCAGAAGCGCAAGGCTTCCAACGAACAGGAGACTGCGAAGGTCGAGGCGGAGACGAAGCGCATCAAGGCCCAAGGCGAGGCGGACGCGAACGACATCCTCAACTCGTCCCTGTCCGAGAACGTGCTCCGGCAGAAGTACATCGACGCGCTGTCCAACGCGAAGAACCTGACCGTGGTGCCGGACGGCTCCGTGCCGATGGTGCAGACGAAATAGCCGGACGCATAGCCGGTTGCCGCCCAGACCCGGGCGGCCACCGGCGCCCGGCGCGGATGGCGTGCAACGCCACCGACATCCACAACCGCAAGTCGAAGACGATTACGTGCAAGGCATGTGGCTCACGCGTTGAACTGGCGCGTTTCAAAGGCAGCGTGTGCCCCGTCTGCAAGAAAAGCCTTCGTTCCGAGAGTGCGAGGGAACGTGTGGACCGCGCCAAAAAGGCGCATGAGGCGGCGGTCGAACGCCTTGCGGCGGCACGCACCGAGAACGCCCGCAAGCACGGCGAACTCGCGTGGATGCTCTCCTACATCGAACGGTGCTGATAGCGGCGCGGGCAAAGGCGGTATCGCCTATTGCCCGCGTTTCCGGATGAACGGTTCAGCCAAGGGAGACGCCCTTGGCGAGGAAATCAAGGAGTCCGAAATGGTCGACTGGAACAAGATGGTCGCGAACATGGGGCGCGGCATGGACCCGATGAGCGCCTACAACCGCGCCGAGCGCGAGGAGCGTGAGGAGCGCCGCAAGCGTATGGAGCGTCTGCGCGGCGCCAAGCCGGAACGCAGGGGCGGGCGCTGAACCGAAAACCGGAGGCGGGAAACGCCCCCGGTTTTTCCTTTCGGGACGCATAAGGACGACCATGAACAATAACGAATTCTGGCGGGACATCCCGCCCATCGACCTGACGGGACGCAGGTGCCGCGCCGTCACGGAGCATGGCACCGTCATCGAGGGGCGGCTCGAGTACACCCTGAGCCGCGTCACCCAGTTCCCGGACGAGCCGGCGCTGGAGCAGCTGTCGTTCGCGGACGTGCTCCAGCCGGTCATCCTCAATCTGAACGGCGACCATGTCGGCAACCGGCTGTGCACCGGCTACGTGAGTCTGGAGGAGGTCGGATGAACGCGGCGGAGCGTATGACCGTCCTCTGCGCCGATGGGCGCAAACGGGCCGGCGAGAGGGGCGATTCCGAGTCGTGGGAGGTCTGGGAGGACCTCGAGGACCTGTTCGGACAGGTGGCCAGGGTTCTGGAGAACGAGCCGGAGGCGACGGTCCGCCCATTCGTGTCGGGCATGGCCCGCGCCCTGGCCGCCACGGCCGCCCACGCGTCCAGATGGCATCACGCCCCGGCGGTCATGGCCGACTGGCTTGCGGAGCGGGACCGCACCGGCGAGACGCCGGGCGAGACGTGCGCGTACGGGGACCTCATGCGGTTCTACGGCTACCTCGACGCGCTCTACGGCAGTGGGAACTACATGCTGAACATCCGGACCGCCCGCGCCCTGGCCGTCGCGGCGGGGGAGTTCTCCCGGCTTATCGAAAGGAACGAATGATGGCGAGAAGGAACGAACCCACCACGAAGCAGGTCGAGGCCGCCGCCGGATTCCTGCGCGACAACCTGCACCTGTTCGGCCCGCAGGCCTGCTTCCTCGAGACCGGGCACATCGACGAGATCGCCCTCGGCATGCTCCGCGCGGCGGGGAAGGCCGGAGATTGAGTCGCGCCGACGTCACCGCGGAGCTGTCCGCGCTTGTCAAAAAACGGCTCGACTCGCGCAGCTCGTTCTGGGCGCGTGAGGTCAGCTTTGACCGGGGCACGCCCTCATGGCGGCGCATAGACTACGTCGGCTTCAAGCCGCACACGCCGGCCTACGCGCTCGAGCCGACCAGCGTGGAGCTGGGCACGTTCGCCTGCTACGAGATCAAGAGCTGCCTGGAGGACTTCGAGTCCGGCAACGGGCTGACATTCTACGGCGACCGGAACTACCTGGTCGTCCCGCGCGGGCTGGGCGAACGGCTCCACGAGGAACGCCGCCTGCCGCGGGCCATCGACCAGGTGCTCGCACCCCGCGGCGGCCGGCTTGTCACCCTCTACGACCTGTCGGGCAACGGCTGCCCCTCGTACCGGCGGCGCGTGGCGAGCGAGATGCGGTACGCCATGGTCGAGGCCGGCGGCGTGCGGGCCAAAAGGTACCGGAAGGAAGCATGATGAATACAACCATCGCATATCTGCTCGGCCTGGCGACGCTGCCCGTGGGGGGCGTCGCCGTATGGCTTCTGTACCGCCTGTTCCGCCGGGAGGCGTGGCTCTGCCCGTACTGCCTGGCGTGGACGGCGCACACCAAGGGGAAGCCGGACACGGCACTCTGTCTGCCGGCCATCCTCACCTGGGCGTCCGTTCTCATTCATGGGCGGACGGCACGCCATCGCGCATGGCGGCGGGTCCACGAGGAGTACGACATTCGGCCGGCGGATCCGACCTGGGGCTTCGAACCGAAACATCTGATGCGGGCGGTCCCGACGGACGAACTGGACGACGAGGGCCAGACGTACCTGCTCGAATGGGGCTTCGGCTCCGAGAGGAACTCCCGTAAGGAGCCGGTCGAAATGCCGTACATCGAATGCCTGTTCGACGGGAAGCCGATGGAGGGCTATGTGGTCCGCCACGAGGGCGGCTCCATGGAGCTACTGGTCGTCAGGCATTCCAAGGAGGACCCGCGACGCATACCCCTGTTCGACGGGAACGCGGAGCCCAATCCGCGCATCAAGCCGATTGAAAGGGAATAGCCCATGAGAATAACCGTGATCCCCTCCGACGGAGTCCGCGCCGAGATTGCGCTCGAGAACGACGAGCTTGGGGATGCGCCCTACGTCCGGTGCGGACCGGACGGCACCGTCGTGCTCGATTTCAACGACGACATCGACCTGACCGACCTGCGCGACGCGCTGTTGAAGGAATATCCGCTGGACAAGTATCCGCCCGAGGAGGGCGAATGATGGACAAGGCCGAAAGAGACGCCGTATGGCATGAAAGCGTCGAACGCTTCGGAACGCGCCTGCAAAGCGTGGTGTGCATGGAGGAGTGCGCGGAGCTGATCCAGGCAGTCAGCAAGCGCCTGCGCGGCAAGCCCGACCCGGACGACAACCTGGCCGAGGAGATGGCCGACGTGGTCATCTGCCTGCACCTGTTGCAGGACATGTACGACGTTACGGACGAGCGGCTGGAGTCGTGGATCGACCGCAAGACGAAACGCCAGGCGGAAAGGAACAAGGCTTGACGCCACGCGAACGGCTGCTCGCCGACATCCGCCGTCTCGCCGATGAACTGCCTTGCGTGGGGATCGCGGACGGACGCCTCAAGGTCGGCGTCCATGAGGCCCGGCTGGCGGGACTGGAGCTGGGGCCGGACGGGAGGTCGGGGCCGGAGGGGGACGCCGCCATGGCGGAGGCGTGCTCCAAGGCGTCGGCCGTCCGGACCGGCGACGAACGCCTGGCGCTCCTGCTCGAACTCGCCCGTACCGACCTGCTGCCGGACGGCGTGGGATGGCTGGAACGGCTCCGGGACGCATAAGGGAACACGGGGCGTCAACGCAACCGCACGGGCGCAACTGTCGACCCGGAGCCCGCTCCGCGAAGGGCGGCGAGCACGGTTTTATCTAGTTTTCCCGCGCCATGACCCGTCCTGCGCCCTCTACAGGCCCCTTCCGGCATCACACTGCCGGAAGGGGCCTTGTTTCGTATGGTCAGGAGATTCCCCGCCATGGGGCCGCGGAGGCGGAGGTCTGTAGTACATCGTCCCTGACCGCCCCTGGATACGGAAAACCCCGCCATTCCGATGCCGTGGAAAACGGCGGAACGACGGGTTTTCTTGGTCGGACCAGCGGGATTTGAACCCGCGACCCCTTGACCCCCAGTCAAGTGCGCTACCAAACTGCGCTATGGTCCGAACGGTGCGAAAAGCACCGAATATGAAACATAGCATAATCTCTACGGTTTTTCAAACACATCGTGTCGGAAAGCGAGTCGCATCCATTCCGGAGAGTTTGGCTTCGGATATTTGAGGGTTTTCCGGCAATTGCTCCACCGGAAGTTCATGTTGGTTCTGTGTCTAAATGCCCCCGATTTTGGCGGAATGTCGTATTATGGCATAAGCGCATCGAATAACAACGCCCGTTCGAAAGGGAGAGACATTGACTGAGGACGTATTCGAATACTCTGCCGCGAAGATGCGGAAGCACGGAATGACCGACATGGCCATCGCCCAGTTCCGTCGTCTGTACGAGGTCTGGCGCAATGAGGAGGCCAGCAGTTGGATTCGTGAGGACGAGGTCGAACCGCTCGTCAGCGTTCCCAGCTTCCATGACGTGTATGAGACCATCAATCACGACAAGGCCGTTGACGCGTTCGCCAAAACGGCGTTCCTGAAGCTTAACGGCGGTCTTGGCACTTCGATGGGACTCGATTGCGCCAAGTCGCTGCTGCCGGTACGTCGCCACAAGGCACGGCAGATGCGTTTCATCGACATCATCATCGGACAGGTGTTGACCGCGCGGACCAGACTTGGCGTCGATCTGCCATTGACTCTGATGAACTCCTTCCGTACCTCCAAAGACACCATGAAGGTGCTGCAGACCAATAAGAAATTCCATCAGGAAGACATCCCGATGGAAATCATCCAGCATCAGGAGCCGAAGATCAGCGCGGAAACGGGAATGCCCGTCAGCTTCCCGGCCAATCCGGAACTCGAATGGTGCCCGCCGGGCCACGGCGACCTGTTCTCCACCATTTGGGAATCCGGTCTGCTTGACGCGCTTGAGGCGCAGGGGTTCAAATACCTTTTCATCTCCAATTCCGACAACCTGGGCGCGCGTCCCTCCCGTACGCTTGCGCAGCATTTCGAGAATACGGGCGCACCGTTCATGATCGAGGTCGCCAAACGCACCCCAGCCGATCGTAAGGGCGGCCACATCGTGCGAGACAAGGCCACGGGCCGTCTGATGCTGCGTGAGATGAGCCAGGTCCATCCAGACGACAAGGACGACGCGCAGAACATCGATAAGCATCCGTACTTCAACACGAACAGCATTTGGGTGCGTATCGATGCGCTGAAAGCGAAACTCGCATCCTATGACGGCGTGCTTCCCCTTCCGGTAATCCGCAATAAGAAGACGGTCGACCCGACCGATCCGACCAGCGAGCCGGTCATTCAGCTGGAGACCGCCATGGGAGCCGCGGTGTCGCTTTTCGATGGCGCGACCTGCGTATGCGTCGACCGTATGCGTTTCCTGCCGGTGAAGACCACTGACGATTTGTTCATCATGCGGTCCGACCGATTCCATCTGACGGACCAGTACGAGATGGAAGACGGCAACTACATCTTCCCCGACGTCCATTTGGACGCGCGCTATTACAAGAACATCCACGATTTCGATGCCCGTTTCCCATACGGTGTGCCTTCGCTCGCCGCGGCGAAATCCGTTAATATCGATGGCGATTGGACCTTCGGCAGGGATGTGATGCTGTTTAGCGACGCGCGACTGGAGGATCAAGGCGAACCAAGCTATGTGCCGAATGGCGAATATGTCGGCCCGCAGGGCGTGGAACCGGACGATTGGGTCTGATTTTGGACGGCCATGCAACACGAAAACGATGTTTTTTCGTGAAATAGGCACAAATCGCTTAAAAAACCTCTATCATAGAATGTTGTGTGCGGCTTACGAGGCCAAGCACTTAAAAAGAAACGTTAACGAGACGTGAGGACTAATGGCTGAGGGAAGTAACGGTAGGCGACGTTTTTCCGACAAATGGGGCAAGCATGAGCTTGATGTGTTGGCTGTGCTCTCCTCAGCCTTTCCGCAATGGCTTACCTCACGTCAGATCGCGCAACGTGTGAAGGCGTATGCCGATTCGTACGGAGAGCTCGCCGATCAAGCGGCGAAGGCCGCCTTCGCCAAGCAATTTCAGCGTGACCGCGCCAAGCTCGCCGCCATGGGCATCGCCATCGAATCAAGGCAGCCGGAATATTCCTCCAAGTCAGAAGGGCAGGATTTCGCTTCCTACCGTCTGCAGCTTGGCGATGAGCCGCGCGTGCGTCTGCTGTTCGGCGACGAGGATCTGCCGATTCTTGCCGCTGCGAATTACCTTGCGCGCTCCATGTCGATTTCCTCGGCTCCTGCGCACGAACCCCAGCACGCTTCCCGTACCGCGCCGCGCGTGCCGCAGACGCCGATTCCAGGACTTGGCTTGGATTCCATCGCGCCGGGTCTTGGCACGCAATCCATTCCCGACGAGCTGGTCAAAGTGGTCGATCAGCGACGTTTCGCCGCCACTGTGGATGTTGATGGCGAGCATCTCAATGTCGCCTACGCCGACTCCGATGATCTGGCCATGTTCGTGCTGTCTCATCCGGGTGCGTCCATAGTGAGCCCTCAGGAGGCTGTCGACGCGTTCAACCGCCGGCTGCATGCGGCCACGCAGTTCGTGCCGGCCGATGAATCCACCGGCACCGACAGCTCCACCGTGGTGTCTCCGGAAATCAACCGCAACAGCACTGATGAGGATGATACCGAGGAAGGCAAGGGCCGTCCGAAGAAGAACTCCGCGTTCCAGACCGGTAGTGAGGTCGATCGGCGTCTTCGCCTGATGCTGTTCCTGTCCGCCCACATGGGTGAGGAATACTCTCTTGAAGAACTTGCGGAACGATTCATCGGCAGGCCGAAGTCCGATGACGAATTGAAGAAGTTCGTCAACATCATTCATAAGGACATCAACACGTTGACCACGGTGTCCGATGATGGCGAGATGGCCGGAAGCCAGTTCTTCGATATCGATTGGTCCTTGCTTGACGCGGAAGGCATCGTCTCCGCCACGAATTCGCTGGGGCTTGAACGCCTTGCCGGCATTTCCCAGCAGTACCTGAGCATGCTGACCGCATCGGTGAGCTATCTCGCCCACTCCTCTTTGCTTCCGGACAAGCTGCGTGAGCAGGCGGAATCGCTGTACAGCCGACTGCGCCAGCACGTCAAGCCTGGCGACATGCCGTGGCTGAGCCTGACCGGATACGAGATGGAACCAAGGAACTTCTCCATCGTCAAGAGCGCCATCTCCAAAGGCATGCTGCTCGACATGGAATATACGGACGGTGCGGGCCGTATACAGCGCAAGCTAGTGGCGCCAGACAAGATTTTTGTCGACGAAGGCGTTTACTACGTGGCGGTATGGACCGACGTGTCCAACGCGGCGCCCGCGGACAAGATGAAGTTCGTCAAGACGGATACGACCATCAACAAGGCTACTGGCAAGCCTCGTATCTGGCAGGTGCTTCGCATCTCCCGCATCGAGCATGCGGAGCTGGTCGAACCCACTGAAAAAGTGGACATTCCGGACGTGCCCGCATCCGAACTGCGCAAGTGGAGTTTCGACAATGGCACACCTGCCGTGTTCATAACCAATCAGGACGACCTGTCGTTCATCGACAGCCTGTCGGGAGCCACCGTCGAGAAATGCGGCGAAGGCGAGAAGGTGCATCTGATTGTGTCTTCCGATTCCTGGTATGTCGCGTTCTGCATCGCGCACGCCCGTCATATTACTGCCGTCGCGCCGGAGACGTTGCGCACGATGATCATCGCCCGAGCACAGCATGAGCTGAGCGTCGGCGACCGAGAGAACGAAGACTGACGGGGGAGGCGCTATGCCTTGGTGGATTTGGCTGGTACTCGTCCTGTTCATGCTGACGATGCTGGTCGGCGGCGGCGCATACGCATGCATCCGCGGATATCATGCGTTCAAAGATGCCATCAAAGTAGGCGGACGCATGTCCAAACGTTTCGAGGCCATGTCCGAGCCGTTGCCGCAACCAAAGGAGAACACGTCCCCGTTCTTCACACGTCCACTTGAGGACGCGGCCAATCGTTATATCGACGCTCATGCCGAAGTCATCAGCCGCCGTGAGGAAAAGCGCGTCCGTCATGCCCGGCAGTGGGCGCAGTGGAAACATTCCAACGACTGATTCGAAAAGGAACCATGACTCATCATCGTCGACATGGCAATAACGACACCGGCACATACGATGCCGAGATGACCACAGCCCTATCTCCCGCGCAACGCTATGCGGCGTTCAAACAGACGCAGGCCAAACGCCAATCGGTCTCGTCTCGTTTCGCACGGTCCATGCCATTCGAATTGGACGATTTCCAAGTCAAAGCCAATGATGCGTTGGAAGCCGGCGACAATGTGCTCGTCGCCGCGCCCACCGGAGCCGGCAAGACGGTCGTGGCTGATTTCGCGATCTATCTGGCCCAAGAGCGTAACGTCAAAGCGTTCTACACCACGCCAATCAAAGCGTTGAGCAATCAGAAATACCATGATCTGGTCGAAACGTACGGGCCGGACAGAGTCGGCCTGCTTACCGGCGACACGTCCATCAACTCCGAAGCCGACATCGTGGTCATGACCACCGAGGTCCTGCGCAACATGCTCTACGAGCATTCCATGACGCTTGACGCCTTGCGTTACGTGATTCTTGACGAGGTGCACTATCTCGCCGACCGTTTCCGCGGGCCGGTGTGGGAGGAAGTGATCATCCACCTGCCCCAAAGCGTGAGAATCATCGGCCTGTCCGCAACCGTGTCGAATGTCGAGGACTTCTCCAAATGGATTGAATCGGTCCGTGGCGACACCACGCTGGTGGTGTCCGAAAAACGGCCCGTGCCGTTGGAACAGCATGTGCTTGTTCAGGCGGACGACCACACCGAACCGGAACTCATCGACCTGTATCGACGTGATAAAGACGGCAATCAGACAGACAAGCTCAACGCCCAGCTGGTGAGCAGGCTCGATCAGCTCGACCGCAAGGCCGCGAAACGTAGGGGAGAGCAGCGCCCCGACAGACGAAAGGGCGGCAAGGGCGGCAAATGGAACGACCATTCCCGCAGACCCGAACGCCATACGCCACGTCGTTGGGCCGTGATTGATGAATTGAATTTCCTCGGCATCCTGCCGGGCATCTATTTCATCTTCTCCCGCAACGGATGCGATCAGGCCGTCGAACAATGCATCAACGCCGGACTCGAACTCACCACCGATGACGAGATGCGTCGCATCCGCCGTATCGTCGATGAGATGGTCGAAGGCCAACTCAGTCAAGAGGATTTGAAGGCTTTGCATTTCTCGCAGTTCCGCTTCGCCTTGGAGGAAGGATTCGCGCCGCATCATGCTGGCATGGTGGCGCTCTTCCGCCAAATTGTCGAACGACTGTTCGAAGAGGGGCTGGTGAAGGTCGTCTTCGCCACGGAAACACTTGCCTTGGGCATCAACATGCCGGCACGGTGCGTGGTGGTGGAAAAACTTGAGAAATTCGATGGGACCGGGCATGTCGGATTGACGCCAGGGGAGTTCACCCAGCTTACCGGACGCGCTGGCCGACGTGGCATCGACACCATCGGCCATGCGGTGGTTGTGGACCATCATGGCTTCATTCCCGCCACTGCCGCCGCGCTGTCCAGCAAGCGCGTGTACCCGCTGCACTCCAGTTTCAAACCGACGTTCAACATGGCCGTCAACCTGCTTAATTCCAGCGATTACGAGACCGCTCGCATCACGCTTGACCATTCCTTCGCGCAATGGGAGGCCAACGAATCCGCCTGGCAGCTTGAAGCGCAGATGGATACGTTGCGCAAAGCGTTGGACGGATACGAACGGGCGTTCGATTGTGAGTTCGGCGACTTCAAGGAGTTCATGCGGCTGCGCATGCGCTTGAGCGACTTGGAAAAGAACGAACGACGCAAACTCAAGCACGAGGTGTTCCGCACGCAGAAGGCGCGAAGCGAAGCGTTCAAAGACCTTGACAGGCGTATCGCGGAGCTTCGCGAAAAAGGCAGGGACCATCCCTGCCGCAAATGCCCCGATATTCAGAAGCATCTCAAATGGGGGCATCGGTGGGCGCGTGAAATGCGTGAATTGGAACGTGTGCAGCACCGCTACGATTCACGCACCGGCTCCGTGGCACGTCAATTCGACCGCATCTGCAATGTGCTGAACGAGCTCGGATACCTCGATCGGCTTGATGAAGGCGCAAAAGAACATATCGATTACCGGCTTACCGAACGTGGACAGCTGTTGCGGCACTTGTACAGCGAGCTTGATTTGGTGCTTGCCCAGGCGATCGATGATGGCGCGTTCGACGGACTCGATGCGACGGAGCTGGCCAGCGCCGTCATGTCGTTGATTTACGAGCCACGCAGAGGCAGCGGGGGAGAGCCGCGCCATTATCCCGGAGGAATGCAGGGGAACGTCGCCGTCTGTGCGGCGCAGCTCAAAGGCGTGCACGCGTCGATTGCCATGCTGTGTGAGGACTATGCCCTCGACGAGCCGCGCCAACTTGATTTCGGCATCACCGATGTCGTCTACGAATGGGCTCAGGGCGAAAGCCTGTCGCGTGTGCTGTACGGCACCGATTTGACCGGCGGCGATTTCGTACGCGGATGCAAACGTCTCGCCGACGTGTTGCAGCAGATCGCCGTGGCCGGACCATACCTGGGTAAACGCGCCGAAACGCTCGCTCCGATCGCGAAACAGGCGTACGAGAACGTCAACCGTGGCATCGTCGCCTATTCAGGTGTCGACTGAGCATGTGCGCAATCGGGAGATCGGTTTTCGCGGACGCCGGGAATAAGTGACACGTCCGAAGTGTTTTGTAGCTTAGAGTAAGCAGATAATCAAGGAGGCAAAAGCAATATGGCGGAACGTAGCCTGCGAGGCATGAGCATCGGTGCGAAGTCGCTTGAATCCGATGACAATGTGGATTTTGCGGCGCGAACCGACGTCGCATACGTGTGTCCGAAAGGCCATCGTACGATTCTGCCGTTCGCTGAGGGCGCAGAATTCCCAGATGAGTGGGAGTGCCGCTGCGGCGCCGTCGCGCACCGTGAAGGAGACAATGACGACGAGGCTGATGAAATCGCCAAGCCGACACGCACGCACTGGGACATGCTCATGGAACGTCGTACCGAAGACGAACTGAAGGCTTTGCTGGAGAAGCGTCTGCAAATGCATCGTGACGGATGGTTCCCGGACTACGAGTGACCTGCAGTTGAACGACACTTGAACGAATGCCCGGTCATTGAGACCGGGCATAATTGTTTCTGTCATCAATTCTTATAGCACACAGCCAAGGGGAGAATCAGATCCATGTCCGAACATCCGAAGAAAGTCGTTCTGCTTGACCTCGATGGCACATTGACGAAATCCGATCCAGGAATCATTGGCTGCGTTGTCAAGGCGTTCGAAGAGATGGGATATCCGGTGCCGGACGATGCCGAATTGCATCGTTTCATTGGACCGGCCATCAGCGAATCGATGCAACGCAACGGCATTCCGGATGACAAGCTTGACGAAGGCGTGAGGATTTACCGCAAGTATTACGCCGACGAGGCCGTGTTCGACGACCCGAACAATCCCGGACAGAAAGTCCCCGGCCGCCTGAACAACACGATTTACCAAGGTATTCCGGAGCAGCTCGCCAAACTGCGTGCCGACGGATACTATCTGGCGATTGCCAGCTGCAAGCCGCAATACCAATGCATTCCGATTTGCGAGCATTTCCACTTGGACACCATGGTCGACGGCATCTACGGTGCCAGCGAGGACAATTCCCGTCTTGACAAGGACCAAGTGATCCGTTGGGCTTTCCAGCACATCGATTTCGACGAGAACGCAGGAGACAAGGCACTGATGGTCGGCGACCGTTGGACCGATGCCGACGGCGCCAAGGCGTGCGGTTTGGACTGCCTCGGCTGTGGCTGGGGCTATGCGGAGCCTGGAGAGCTCAAAGCCCATGGCGCATACCGTATTCTGGATTCGGTAGATGAACTCGCGCAGGCCGTCGAGGAGTATTTCGCCTGAGTCCGTAAACGGAAACGCTGTAGGCCAGTTACGTGGTTGCTGTCGCAATATCGTGGCAGCAACCACGTTTTTATTTATTGAGTGACGGAGGCCGTTATGTCAGAACCGCGTGTTTGACGCTTCCTCAAGCCTGGAAAAACGCCATTCCTGAAAAGCCGATAATGTACGTTATGTCAGATTTCTATTTGACGGCCTGATTGAGCTTCCGCTCCATCTCGCTGTGCATGCCGTTTCGGGCCTGAAGATACATGAAAACAAGTTCCGCTGCGATCAGCATGACCATCACCGCAGCCGACGGCCATCCGACATGTTCGTAGAAACGCCGGAACTTCGCCGAGAAATCCGACCTGAACATCGCATATACCGGATATGGCAACGCGCCAATGACCAATGAGGTGAAATGCAGCGCGATGATCGACCAACGCACCGGATGCACATCGCGGTGTTTTTTGGAAAACAGATTGCCTCGAATCGCAGTAATCGAACAAATGTTCACTGCGATGACGGCGGCTATGATCCACAACAGTGCCGGCAGAATATCAAGCATGCGCTACTCCCCTGCGGGTTATATCGTTCGAATGTTCCGGGCTGAATCGTACCAATTGTATGCGATCAGGCTGCTGCGCGGGATTTGCGCCGCGATTCCAGCTTCTTTCTCATACGTATCGCGGCAATGTCGTCGATTGGCCTATTGGTGTCTGTCGATGCCGGCGTCTTCGTCAAATCGACATATTCCTCATGTTCTAGAGCCTCTTTGATCTGATGCCATAGCGATCCGACGGACACCCCGAACACAGCTCTGCCGCTTTGGAGCAGAGCCACCATCTGTTCGCTGTCCGTGCACTCATGCACATTCTGCCCATCGCACATGATGATGATGCCGGCCAACTGTTCGGGCGTGCGCTGCGCGAGGAAGCCGATGGCGGTGGTCACGTTCTGCAGATTGATTCCGGCATCCAGCAATCTTTTGGAAACGGCAAGAATCACCACATCTTTGAACGAATACAATCTGCGTGAGCCGGATCCGTGCGACGGGGTGATGGATGGTTCCACTATCTGTTTACGCGCCCAATAGTCAAGCTGGCGGTACGTGATACCCGCCACTTTTGACGCGACCGTACCACGATAGCCCCGTGTGACGGGCTGCGCGTCCGCGGAGGGGAACAACTCCCCCTGCACCGCGTGCGACACGTGCAGATGCAACCGCATTGTTGGTTCTGCCTCGCCGTCCATTGTCTTCTCCTACACGCCATAAAACAATCGCCTATGAGCTTCCATTCGGAGCCCATAGGCGATTGAAGGAAAACCGTTACTCACAGTTTATCCCGCATCGGGCGTTTCATTAGGCAATGACGGCCTTGTTGGTGAAATATACGAGACGGAACTTGCCCAGAATGATTTCGTCGCCGTTCTTCAGTTCCTGGCTATCCACTCGTTGACGGTTCACGTATGTGCCGTTCAGGCTGCCGGCGTCAATCACCGAATAATTTCCGTTAATCCTGCGGAACACCGCGTGCGTGCGGGAGACGGTGGAATCGTCCAGCAGGATATCGGAACTCGGGTCGCGTCCCACGGTGATCTCGTCCTCGTCGAGGAGATAACGCGAGCCGGACACCGCTCCCCTGGTGGAAATCAGGAGCGCCGTGCCGTCGGCCAGACGCATGATCGTATTGAGGTCCTCCTTCGTCAGAGGACGGTCTCCGGTGGAAGTAACCGGTACAGTGATAGCAGGAAGACCAATGATGGTCGTTTCGCCTGCGCTTGGAATCGGATCAGTCATAGCTGTCATTCTACCCTCTCCCCTTGCAATTGGCCGGTATTGTGGCCGGCATGGTCACGAATCATACACTGTGAACGGTATTTACCGTTCGTTCTTGTCGATGATGGATACGAATTCGTCCTTCGGCAGCATGTCATCGTAGCTGCGCCAGCGTCGTTCCAGTTCGCGGTTCGCCTCATCGTGTTGTTTCTGCCCCAGCTCGGCGTACGCTTTCAATTCGTTGGGGCCCATATCCTTAGCCGGTTGGTTGAGGTTCAATTGTCTCTCGTTCACAATAGGCAATTGTAGCCGCTTGCCGGGGAACAAAAAGCCTGGAACGCTTTTAATCGCGTTCCAGGCTTTTTCAAGAAGGATTCAGTGTGTGGTGTCCGAATCAGCGGCGGGTGTCGATGATCTCCTGCAGAGCGCCGTTGACGGAAGAGGAGCCGGCAGCCGAAGACAGAGCGTTGATGCCGCTGACTTCGAAGCCACGCATGATTGCGGAGAAGATCTTGTTCTTGTTCATGATGTTTCCTTTTCTTGCTGGTGTGCTGTGACGCACCTTGCGTCTTGTTTGTTTTCTTTTTTGTTTACGATACTCATTTTAGAAATGCGTTTGGCAAAAGTCATGCTTCTCTCGTTTGATTCTCTGTATTTTCATCGGCAATTCTTGTGTAATGTGGTGAATCGGTTTTCGCCGATCGCTGTTTTTGCCGGCGCGTCGATGCTTGCATTCTTATTTGACGAAGTAGCGTGAAAAGGAATGGAAACAAAAAAAGCCCGGCAAAACCGAGCTGTGATAACGGTGGGTGATATAGGAATCGAACCTATGACCCCTTCCGTGTGAAGGAAGTGCGCTAGCCGCTGCGCCAATCACCCAGTCTTAATTTGTACGGAGCAATGCTCCAGTGGGCGATACAAGATTCGAACTTGTGACCCCTTCCGTGTCAGGGAAGTGCGCTACCTCTGCGCCAACCGCCCGGGTCATGTCAACATGCGAAAACTAATCTCACATGATGCGAGGTGGGTACGAGAGTCGAACTCGTCTATACGGCTTTGCAGGCCGCTGCCTAACCGCTTGGCTAACCCACCATAAAGGTCGATAATCAATCGGAACCTTAGAGCGGACAACGGGACTCGAACCCGCGGTCTCAACCTTGGCAAGGTTGCGCTTTACCAACTAAGCTATGTCCGCATGTCTCCAGCAGATTCACTGCGTGAGCACGAGTATCTACTATAACCACATTCGTGTAATTTGCAAGTCAGCGTGTCGCGGTTTGATTTATTCGTATTCACCGATGGCTGAAGCGCGTGTCACACCACCCGTTTTCGGTATACATTAAAAGCATGTGTGAGGAGAGCGCAATGCCCAAGACGATACTTATCGCCGCATTCGAAGGATGGAACGATGCAAGCCAAGCGGCCACGAACGTCGTCCGTCATTTGGTGTCCCGGTATGAGTCGCAGGAAGTGCGCCATATTGACAACGAAGGTTTCTACGACTATCAGGTGGCCCGGCCCATGATCTGCTCCGTGCAGGGGCGTAAGCGCATCATCTGGCCGCAAACGACTTTCTATGACATTGCCGTCTCCCCCATGCTGCACCTGCTTGCGCAAATCGCACCCGAACCCAATTACCGGTGGGAGGAATACTGCAGGCAGACGCTACGTGTCGCAGAAGACTATGACGTAAGTGATGTCATCACGCTTGGCTCCATGTTCGATGAATGCCCGCACACACGGCCATTGCCGCTTGACATCTCCAAAAGCGGCTGCGAATGCGAATCCGACAGGGAATACAACGGTCCGGTGGGCATCCCCAACATCCTTGACGCCTTCGCCGCCGAAGCGGGCTTTCCGACAACATCCATATGGGTATCCGTACCGCATTACTGTGCCAATACCGAATGCATGCAAGGCACTTTGGAGCTGCTGCGCGCCTTGTCTTTAATAATCGAGTATCCGCTTATTGAAGGAGATTTGACCAGAAAGGCCATGCAATGGCGTTCCGACGCCGATGGATTGGTGTCAGACATGCATGCCGGCGACTATTTGGCTCGTCTGGAACATGATTACGATTTGGACGCGAGAGCGAAGCGAATCGCCTCGAATGGCATGCCTGCCTGCGAGGAACTGCTTCGTGAGGCCGAATCACTTCTCCGCAACGGCGTCTGAGTCGTTCCCCTCCAGGAGGAGGTCGCAGACGAAAAAAATCCCGGCCACCTTACGGATGGCCGGGATTCGCTTTATTTACGCCGAATCACGCTTACGCGGCGGCAACGACTTCCGTCGGGTGCAGCACGCCGCAGATCAGCAGCAGAGCCACGACAACGGCCAGCGCGATGCGGTAGATGGCGAACGCCTTGTACGAGAAGGTGGACACGAACTTCAGGAAGCCGATGATCACCACATAGCCGACCACGAACGCCACGATGGTGGCCGCGATGGTCGCACCCCAGCCCGGGAACATTCCCGCATTGCCTGCGGCCACATCCTTGACCGCGGAAACGGCTTCGAGGATGCCCGCGCCGAACACGGCCGGAATGGCCATCAGGAAGCTCACGCGCACTGCAGCCTCACGGGTATAACCCATCGCACGGCCGAAGGTGATGGTGCCGCCGGAACGGGAAACGCCAGGAATCAGCGCCAGCATCTGACCGATGCCGAAGATCAGCGCATCCTTCCAGGTCATCTCATCCATGGTCTTGACCTGCTTGGCGCGGGCGTCGACCACCCACAGCAGAATACCGAAGATAATCAGCACGGTAACGGTGATCCACAGATTACGCAGCGTGCTTTCGATGGCGTCCTTGAACAACAGACCGGCAATCAGAATCGGCAGCGTGCCGATGATGATGAACCAACCCATCTGCGTGTCGCGGTTATGCGCGCCCATACGGCTCTTGAAGTCCTTGCCCTCCTTGCCGAACAAGGAGCCGAACCACGCGCCGAGAATGCGGATGATGTCATGACGGAAATACAGGATCACGGCAAGCTCGGTGCCGATCTGGATGATGGCGGTGAACGCGGCACCCGGATCGGAGCCCAGCATCAAATCGCCGATGATACGGATATGGGCGCTGGAAGAGACCGGCAAGTATTCGGTCAACGCCTGCACCAGGCCAAGGAAAATCGCTTGGAAGAAATTCATGAACCCTCTTTATGTTCGTAGAAATATGGTTTCGTCTGCTTTTCCGTGACCAAGAGTAGCGAGAGGGGTCTAGTTTTCAAGGCATCCCGGCATAGTTGTCTCAAACCATGCACACAATGGAGCCAAAAGTACGCCGGCATGTCCGGCATGGGAGAAAGGCTCATCGGCATGGGCAAATACCGCAAAAGCAGGGCATTCAGCCCCGAAGGTTTCTTTGAATGCGAGGGACGCGGCCTCAAATGGCTCGGCGAGGCGCAATCGCAGGGCGGCCCACGCGTGGTCGACGTATACGACTGGGGCAAGGATTATCTCGACATTGAACGCGTGAACGCCTGCGGTCCGACCATCCAAGCCGCGCGCGATTTCGGTGTTGCGCTAGCTCATATGCATGATGCCGGTGCCGAACATTTTGGCTCCGCTCCAACTGGATACGACGGCACCTGCTATTTCGGGCCATTGCAGGATCCCGTCCCGATGGATACCGGTGCCTGGGATGATGTGGCCACCTATCTGGCGGACGGCAGATTGCGTCCGATGGTACGACTCGGCATGAAACGTCGCGAACTGACCGACTATGACATGGAACTGACTGAAGCCGTTATCGACGCCTTGCCCGACATCCTAGGCAAGGCCGCCAACGACAAGCCTGCACGCGTGCATGGCGACCTGTGGAGCGGCAACGTCATGTGGACTGCTGATTCCGGTGACGTCGAAGCCGTGCTTATCGATCCTGCGGCTCACGGTGGGCACCGTGAGGAAGACCTTGCCATGCTCGACCTGTTCGGCATGTCATATCTTACGGACATCCTCGAAGGCTATCAGTCGGCGCATCCGCTTAAGGCCGGATGGCAGGACCGCATCACATTATGGCAGCTCTACCCCATTGCAGGACATTGCGTGTTCTTCGGTGGAGGATATGTGAGCCAGTATCGCGCCATGTGCAGGTCGCTGCTCAAATAGGCGGGAATCACCCGCCACGCCAGATGTGAAAGAAGTCCGTATCCCAAGGTTATGAGTTGGGATACGGACTTCTTTTCATATGTCCCGTATTCGATTGGATTGCGAAAACTAGCGCAGCGCGTCCTTCAGCTTGGAGAAGAACCCCTTCTTCGCGCCGGACGACGGACGGGACTTCACGACAACATGCTGGGCGTCCGTGTCGTGCATCTCGCCGAACCGCTCAATCAGCTCCCGCTCGTCATCGGACAGCTTCTTAGGAATCTCCACCACTACGTGCGCCACCAAATCGCCGCGCTCGTTCTTGTCGTCGAGATGCGTGACGCCGAGGTTCTTCAACGTCACGGTATCGTCCGGCTGGCTGCCGGCTGGGATATCCAGCGTCTGCCTGCCGTCGAAGGTGTCGATTTCGACTTCGTGCCCCAATACGGCCCAACTCATCGGCACCTTGATCCAACAATGCAAATCGTCGTCATCACGAGTGAACATGTCATCCGGCTTGATGCGGATATCCACATACAAATCGCCCGCGACACCGCCATTTTCGCCGACCTCACCCTGATTAGCGAGACGCAGACGGGTGTTGTTCGCCACGCCGGCCGGCACCGCGACGCCGACATTGCGGGTGACGCGCACGCGGCCATGGCCGAGGCAGGACGGGCACGGCTTCTCGATGACCGTTCCATGGCCTTCGCAGCGTTCGCATGGCGCGGTGGTCATCATCTGGCCGAGCATGGTGCGTACCACGCGCTGCGCATATCCCTGACCGTGGCAGTCGGGACATTGTGTGGGCTGTGTGCCGTTCTGGCAGCCGGTGCCGCCGCATTCCTGGCACAGGCCGAACGTGTTGACCTTGACGTGCGTGGTGTCGCCGAACACCGCCGTCTTCAAATCGATGGTCGCGGAAACAAGCGCGTCACGCCCCGGCTGGGTGCGCGGAGTCGGTCCACCGCCGGTGCCACCGAATCCGCCACCGGTGAACATGCTGAAGATGTCCCCCATATCGCCGAATCCGCCACCGAATCCGCCGCCGTGCATGCCGCCCGCATTCGGATCGTTCGGATCGACGCCGGCATCGTACATCTGCCGTTTCTTAGGATCCGACAGCACATCGTACGCGTTGTTGACTTCCTTGAACTTGTCTTCGAATTCCGGACCTGCGATGTCGGGATGGTATTTGCGGCTCATCTTTCGATACGCCTTTTTGATCTCGTCGTCGCTTGCCGAACGGTCGACGCCCAGCACTTCGTAATAGTCCGTCACGATTATTCTTTCTCCCTGTTGGTTCTGCGTGTCATTGTGCCATAAGGCGGGGTCAGTCGGCCGGCTGACCTTCATCGTGGGCGAGGAACGCCGTCAGATATCTGGCGACCGCCCTCACGGCGGCCATGGTCGCCGCGTAGTCCATATGCGTCGGCCCGATCGATCCGACGAATGCGACCGGTTCGCCCGCCTGCTGCGTATCATCACCGCTTTGATTTTCCGTCTGTGATGATGCGGCCGCATGCGTCGCGCCGTCCGTGGCGGCCGCGGAGGTACGCCCGTAGCCACTGGTTACCACTGAGGCGTGCAGCAAACCGGGCGTGTGCGTTTCGGAACCGATCGCCACTCCGACGCCGTCGGATTGCGTGGTTTCGCTCAGCGAGCTCATCAACTTCATGAGCACCACCTGCTCCTCCAACGCGTCGAACAGCGGGGCCAGGTCGGCCACCGTGCGTTGATGCGCAAGCCGTGAAGTGCCCGCCATGTACAATTCGCTCGCGCGTTCGTCATCCGCCATGCCATCAAAGGCCTGCGCAAGCGTTTCCGCAAGCGTGCTGATCGCATGGTATTCCTTGCGCGCTCCCATCTGTCGTACGCAATCGGCCGTGCGGGTCAGCGAAACGCCGGAGCATTGCGTGTTGATCTCGTTGGTCAGATGAGTGAGCGTCGTCACGTCCGGCAATTTCGTGACGTTGAGGATATGCTGCGCGACACGGCCGGTATCGGTGATCACTACGGCAAGCAGCGTATTAATGGACACTGGCACGATTTCGATATGCCGCAATGTCGACTTCGACAGTGACGGCGCGGCCACGACGGCGACCTGTCCGGTGATCTGCGCCAGCAGCCGGGCGGCCCGCTGCAGCGTGTCCTGCAGATTGACCGATCCGGACAGAAAGCTGTTGATGCCGCGGCGCTGGGCCTCCGATAGCGGAACGACCGTCGCCAAACGGTCGACGAAGTAACGGTACCCTTTTTCGGTCGGCACCCTGCCGGCCGAAGTGTGCGGCTGAATAAGATAGCCTTCATCTTCCAAGGCCGCCATGTCGTTGCGCACGGTGGCGGAGCTGACGCCGAGGTCATGATCCCGGGTCAGTGTGGTGGAACCCACCGGTTCCTGAGAACGGATGTAATCCTCGACCACGGCACGCAACACCAGCATGCGTCTTGATTGCGCCATGCGCGCCTCCTTATGCATAGGTGTGTGCCGGTACGCCTTATGTTTGACGGTGCTGATGAGACGTACCCGGAAAACTTCTTTTAATGTTTTAGCACTCCGGCACCCGGAGTGCTAATTCGTTCGCTTCCAGAGTAGTTTCCTTCATGCGGCAAAGGCTTGCGGCGACTGGCATTGGGAGAGATATCGACAAACGAACATCTGAAGTTCACGCGAATGTTAATTGTGAGCGCTAACAGCACACAAACTACCAAAACACGCCAAAATTTCACCACAACGTCACCTCACATCGCTACTATGGGAAACGCAATGTGAGGGCGTCGAGCGCTCGGCACAAGCCGGATACGCGGCCCGACCAATTGGAAGGAAAGTAATCCATGACCG
>OLQY01000575.1_pt1 | contig 40932 bp, 44 predicted proteins | sample 1672851 | NCBI WGS metagenome assembly OLQY01 (sample SAMEA3136730, study PRJEB25190) | human gut metagenome | reverse complement strand
AAGGTGCCCGCTGCGTTTGGGAAGGGGCGAGGTCTTTAGACTTCGCCTATTTCACTAATAATTATCTCATCATATTTACTATTAGTCTAACACTTTCACTCATATAAAAACATAGAAAAAGCCTGATTTCAACATCATCAGACCTATTTATTTTCTATTTTCTCTTCAAAGAAACAACACTCTCTACATGCGGAGTATGTGGGAACATATCAACTGGCTGTATCTTCTCTACTTCATAACGTGAGCTTAAGACAGCTAAATTTTTTCCTAAAGTTGCTGGATTACATGATACATAAATAATCTCTTTTATCTTGCTCTTCAAGATACAAGACAACATAGCATCATCTAATCCACTTCTTGGTGGATCGACTACTAATACATCAATATTTCTTTTCTTTGATAAATAAGTTAGTTTATTGGCCGCATCATCACAGATAAAAGATATATGTTCACAATTATTTAATTTAGCATTCTTATTCGCATTCACAACTGCATCTTTAATACTTTCAATTCCGATGATTTCTTTTGCCTTATCTTTTAAATATAACGAAATAGCACCAATACCGCTATATGCTTCCACAATCAGATTTTTGTTGTCACCAACCATAGAGGCAATTGTACGGTACAATTTAACAGCCTGTTTTGTGTTTAACTGGAAAAATGATCGAGGTGAAATCTCTAATTTCATTCCATCTAATTCCAATGGTAAATGCGTTTCTCCCGCAAGATGAATCATTTTATGTCCAAATACTTCTGGTGTTTTCTTGATTGTATGTATACTTTGCCATAAACTATATAAACCTTTAATTTTCATTAAATCATTAATTATAGATTCATCAATCTCATCATTTCCAGTTACTAAAGTACACTGATATATTCCATTAAATCCTCTTACGATTAGATTACGAATTCCTTTTTTCTCATGAGACTGATAAGATTGAAGTCCATGTGCATTCAGTACTTTCATAATATCCATTCTAATGCGTTCAAGTCCATCTTCATGTACCCAGCATTTTTTCACATCAATGAAATAATTAGAATTTGGCATGAATAGACCACTTGTCAATTCACCATTTTCCATTGCACATGGAAGTTTAAACTGATTACGATATCCAAAAACATCATCACTTGGAATGATTTTCTTTATCTTTCTAGGATCTATCTGTGCATATTTAATTAAAGACTGTTTCAACAGATCATGTTTATACTCTAACTGTGCTGGATATCTGGCAATCATCAATGGACAGCCACCACATGAATTTTGAATATAACACTTAGGTCGAATTCGATTCTTACTGCTTTTAACTACACGCAATACTTCACCAATCGCATAACGATTTTTACGCTCTACAATACGTATTTCTACTTCTTCTCCTACTAATGCCTGTGGGATAAATACGGGTGTACGGTCAATATAACCTATTCCTTCCCCATTAATCCCTGTTTTTTTAATTGTTACTCTCATATACTTCCTCTTTCCTTGCCTTACCGCTTTCCAAATTTATTGGATATTTTACTACATAAATCATAAAACCTCTGATTTTTCAAAGGTAGCTCTTCTTCTCTGCCATATTCTTCTTCACTTACAAGATTTAGACAAAAACCTAAGTAAATGATACAAGAAATTATATAAATTGCCAACAACAAAGTTACCAACGATGCTAATGGACCATAAACATCTTTATATGATGTGAAATGACTGACAATGGATACAAATACCGCTGCTAGTACTAAGATACAAACAGTAGAAAACATTGCGCCTAATATTCCAAATGTCCAGTCACGTTTACGAAAACTTAAAAACCGATAAAGAATTGTAAACAAAAACAACATAATCAATGCGGCCGCAATTGGTAAAGCTTCATTCATCTTTGTCGCTATATAAATAGAAATCACAAGCAATAGCGTTAATAAAACAAACATCATGACTGCCTTGATTCGAATAGCCCATTTAGGTACATGCACTTTTTCATGAGATGCGCTAATTAATAGAAATGAAAAAATGCTTCTGCTCGCAAGATAAAACGATACACACATAGTAACAATAAATGATGATATATCATAGTTCTGATTAACAAAAAACTGAAAAATCTGATTTAATGTCTCCATACTCATATCTGGCATGAAATTAATTATGAAATTCATAATAATATCCATTGGTAAATAAGCAAAACGAAACAGCATTGCGATCAGCAATAAACTTGGGGCAATTGCCAGCAACATTGAAAATGATAAAGAATATTTAAATAAACTTCCATCAAACGATGTAAATTCTCTTATAACGTCTTTGATCCACCGCATATTTCCACCTGCCTGTTTCATTTGCTGTATAACTATACCATAAACGGACATATTATTCATCCATCTTCTGAATATAGTTTACCACCTTTTCGCTATCTGAACCAACAACAAAGTAATAATATGCACCAATTCTGCCTTCTAATGCATTATCCAGTAAATAAGATGCTTCTTCTACTGTCGTTCCCCATCTATTCTTCAATGTATCTTTACGATAAGAAATCGCATCTTTTACATAACTTTCTTTTTCTTTCTCAACTTTAAAAAACGCAATCTCACTGCATTGAGCTTCCACAACTGCTGTTTTCACTAAATACTCTTCTACCTTTGTCATATCCAGCTGATAAAGTTTTTCTATTTCATTTGCACTTAATGGTACATCATTCCACAATACCAATGAATTTCCTTCATCTATGATTTCTTTTTGAATCTTATCAAAAACTAGGGCAAGATTCGCATCTCCATCAATAAAACTTCCTATTTTCCCTTGACATCCGACAAACAAAAACACTGATAAAATAAGTATCCATTTTCTCATCAAAAAACCTCCTTTTTCTACTTTATGGAAAAGGAAGGTCAATCATGCTAAAAAATTAATTAAAAAAAGCTGAAATCATCAGCTTAATCATTTTGTGCCCATTCAGGAACTTCATTCCCACGACGAATCAGAACGGATTTCTGGAATTCTGTCTGATTTAAGAATTCTAGAATATCATGTTCTTCCTCTTCAGAACATCCCACTAATAATTTAACTTCACAATCTTTTTTCAAAATATCAACACTAATCACTACAGATTGTACAAGATTGCTCTGTTCACTGCCTTTGAATACATCAATAGGAGCTTGATCTGAGCTATTTGTATCATTCAGATATCCATAATCAACTGGATAAATCAAATTACTGTATTTATAATGACAAGTGTTCTTTGGACGATCAATTACCAATTTACTTGATAAAAACAATGTATCTAGTTTTTGCCAGAAAAAGGCATTATTTTCGAAAGCGTTCATCTTTTTTCCTCCTTTAAAATTTTACTGTTACACATTCTCTTGTAATATCTTGTATTGATTTACAGCCTGTCATTGCCATGGCTTCCTTTAATTCTAATTGGATTTTTTCAAAATAAGTAACCAATCCATCAACGCCATCTCCAATGACAGCTTGAGAAACAGGACGGCCAATCAATACGCCATCTGCACCTAAAGCTAAAGCTTTAAATACATCATTTCCTGAGCGAATAGCACCATCTACAAAGATTTTCATACGCCCATCAACAGCTTTTACAATATCTTCTAAAACTTCAATACCAGATAAGCAATCATCTAAGACACGACCTCCATGATTACTTACAATAATACCATCAGCACCGGCTTCTAATGCTTTTAATGCACCTTTTACACTTAAGATTCCTTTTAATATAAATGGTGTATCTCCACATTTTTCTTTAATTTCTTTTAAGTCAGAAACATTTTTAAATCCAACTGGAGTTACACTAGTTCTTAAGTTCGTTAAGCCGCTTGCGTCAATATCACTTGCAATTGCCAAGGCATTTCCAGCTTTAGCTAAATCTATTCTCCAATCCATGTGTTCTTTTGCCCATGGCTTGATCGTCGGTATGCCAAGACCCTTATGACTTTCTACGATAGACATCGGTCCTTTAAACATATCATCATGCATTCCATCTCCTGTAAATGCTAATGTTCCTGCTTTTAGAGATCCTTCAACCAAAGCCTTAGTATAACTCAAATCATCTAAATCAGCACCATAGTTTTGAAGGATTCCACTAATAGGAGCTGCATACACTGGTAAAGAAACCTTATGTCCAAAAAAATCAGAGGCTGTGCTAATCTCTGAATTATCACTGATTGTATCCATGTTTATAAAGATTTTCTTCAACATTTCTGCATTTCTCACAAAAGAACTGCCACTGCCTTTCCCCCCTGGTCCTGGCGTTTCACCTCGGCAAGCCATCCCATTACAGACAGGACAACATCTACATTTTTTACAAAGCGATTTTGCATTTGCGTAAACTTCTTGCCATGTTTTCATTTCAACACATCACTTTCTATTTACAAAAAAACTGCTTACTTCTTTACTATTATACCGTTTATGAAAATATTTATCAATGGTTTTCGAACTATTTTCATATGTATTTTTCATTCCTTATCATTTCATAAGAAATAAAAATGAACCTAAAAGAAAGGAGAACCTACAATAGCATTCTCCTATTATTTTACTGTAAATTTTCAATACCGTTTTCTTCTACCCAATCCCAGAATAACTCAGGTTCACTTTCATCAAAACCTGTCATATCTGCCTCTACTTCACCATCTTTAATGTAATACACATGTGGGGTTGTTCCAGGCTTTTCTAATCTGGTCTTCAGTAAATCATGATCTGCATACAATTTATCTGTAGTTGAATCGTCCATCTTAACGTTATAAATCACAGTTGGGTGATCTTCAATGGTTTCATCCAGCATTTTCTCCATAAGCTGACAATAATAACACTTATCTCTAGATACCAGAAGCAGAAAGGTATCTTTATTGTCCATCTTTGAAAATGCATCCTCTATTCCGATTTCTAATATCTTTCCAGGCTCCTGTTCTTGTGAACTGCATCCGCTAACCAGAAACAAACAGCATAGAAAAGATAAAAATATTTTTTTCATTAAGGTCACCTCTTTTAATACTTCTTTTATATTATACCCAGTTTTATCGAATATTCAATGCTCGCATAGAATTTAATATTGCGATTAATGTAACACCAACATCCGCAAATACACCTAGCCACATATTCGCAAAACCAAATGCTGTTAGAATTAAAATCAAGACCTTAATACCTAATGAAAATATAATGTTCTGCCATAAAATACCCATTGTTTTCTTCGCAATACGAATCGCAGTTGTAAGTGCCATTGGATCATCTTTCATTAAAACTACATCCGCAGCTTCAATCGCAGCATCACTTCCTATACCACCCATCGCAACTCCGATATCCGCTCTTGCAAGAACCGGTGCATCGTTGATTCCATCACCAACAAATGCTAATTTTCCTGTTTCATTAGCTAACAGTGTCTCTACTTTTTCTACTTTATCAGCAGGCAGAAGTTCCATATAAACTTCATCTAAACCTAATTTTTTACCAACATAATCACCAACTCTTTGATGATCCCCACTCAACATTACGCACTTGGTTACCCCAGCCTGTTTTAAAGACTGTATTGCTTCTTTACTTGTTTCTTTAATTTCATCATCTATAACCAAATATCCTTGATATACACCATCTGCAGCTACATGAACAATCGTTCCTAAAACATCTGTTTCTTCAAAACTGATATCATGCTCTTTCATCAATTTATTATTTCCAACTAAAAGCTGTTTATCAAACACTTCAACCTGAATACCGTTACCAGCAACTTCTTTATAATCATGAAGCTTAGTTGTGTCAATTTCTTTTCCATATGCTTTACGAATGGATACTGCAATAGGGTGTGATGAATATGCTTCCGCATAGGCTGCTAATTCCACTAATTCATTAGGCTCTAACATTTTACTTTCAACATCTGTTACTGTAAAAATCCCTTTTGTTAAAGTTCCGGTTTTATCAAATACAACAGTATCTACATCTTTTAAGATTTCCAGATAGTTACCGCCTTTGATTAAGATTCCTGCTTTACTCGCAGCACCAATACCTGCAAACATACCAAGTGGAACGCTGATGACCAATGCACATGGACAGGATACGACTAAGAAAGTTAATGCACGATATAGCCAATCAGAAAAAACTGCATCTTCTACAAACAGCATAGGAAGAACAGCTAACGCTACCGCTAATAATACAACCGTTGGTGTATATACTCTTGCAAACCTAGTAATAAATTTCTCCATTTTAGCTTTCTTGCTGCTAGCATGCTCAACTAATTCTAAAATACGAGATACCGTTGATTCGCCATATTCTTTCTCAACTTCAATTGTCAATAATCCGCTAATATTAACAACACCAGCTAAAACTTCATCATTTTTCTCTACATCTCTAGGCAATGTTTCACCTGTTAAAGCTGAGGTATCCAAAGAGCTATTTCCTTCCACAACCTTACCATCTAATGGAACTCTTTCTCCTGGTTTTACAATAATATAATCATGTACCTTTACATCTTCCGGTGATACCTTAATTTCTTTTCCATCTTTCAATAAATTAGCATAATCAGCACGAATATTCATTAATGAGGCAATGGATTTACGTGAACGCTGTACTGCATATGATTGAAACATTTCTCCTATTTCATAAAATATCATTACTGCAACTGCTTCTTCATAAGATGCAATCGCGAATGCACCAATCGTTGCTACACTCATTAAGAAGTTTTCATCAAAAACCTCTCCTTTTATTATATTTTTTAACGCTACATAAACTACATGACCTCCTGCCACAATATATGCCGCAAGAAATACCCAAAAAGACCAACTATAAGATTCTGTTAATAACGCAATGACAAATAATATGATTCCTAAATATAAGCGTGCATTTTTACGAATTGAAAATAAAGATTCCTTCTCTTCCTTATTTTCAAGTTCAACAACAACACCATCCTCAATCTTTGGTACTTCCTTTTGTATTGCCTGAATTGTTTCTTCTCTCTTATTCTGATTCTTCAGTTTCACAAATAAAATACCATTTGAAAAATTCATACTAGCATCTGCCACATTCTCCATAGCCTGTACATGACGTTCTACTTTATTAGCACAATTTGCACAATCTAAATTTTTCACATACAGCTTTAATGCTCCATCAAGGATACGATCCGTATGTTCTTCATGATGATGACCACATCCACATTCTCCATGATGATGTTCATGTCCACAGCAACTCTCATGATCATGATGATGTTCGTGATGTTCATGATGATGGTGAGAATGTTTCTTTTCTAAAATAACATCTGGTTCCATTTCATGAACAACTTTTTTTACCTTTTCAAAAATATTCTCATCTTCCATATCTACCATCATAGATTTCTGTATAAAATCAATTTCACAAGTATGAATTCCTTCTAGTTTTCGAATGTTTTTTTCCAATTTCATTGCGCAGTTAGCACAATCTAGACCATCGATTTTATAATACTGTTCCATATATTACACCTACCTTTTTTCTTAAATATTATCGATCTTCTAAGATATGAGATAAGCCTGCATCAAATATCATTTTGATATGATCATCATCTAAGGAATAATACACATTTTTTCCACTCCGTCGATATTTGATCAAACGATTCTGACGCAAAACACTTAATTGATGTGAAACTGCCGATTGTGTCATATTTAGCAGTTCTGAAAGATCACATACGCATAATTCCTCTTGAAACAAGGCATTTAATATTTTTAATCTAGTTGGATCAGAAAACATTTTGAATAAAGTTCCTAAATCCTGATACTGCTCTTGAGTCAATTCTTTCTGTTTTACTCTAGCTATAATATCCTCATGTACTTCTATAACTTCACATGCTAATTTTTCTTCCATATAATCACACTCCAACATATGAACATTTGTTCATATGTATTGTATATCATATTTTGATGTTTGTAAATAGGGAAAAATAAAAGAACAGCAAATTTTACTGTCCCTTATAAAAATATTGAATAGTTTTCATTATGCCATACGTTGCGGCAGTTAATTTTTCAGGTGCCTGTTCCAAAGCCTGCTGGAAAGACATCGCTCGATCCGCAATACTATAAATACCAATAAATCCTAAATCATATAGTGACTGATAACCGATTCCCAATGCTCCGCTAATACATATACAAGGCTTTTGATAACGATTTGCTAAACGTAAAATTCCCACAGGAACTTTCCCATACATCGTCTGCTGATCACTTTGACCTTCTCCGGTAATCACTAAATCACAATCCGCAATCTCCTCTTCAATATCACTGCATGACAACAATAGATCAATACCAGGTATCATCTTAGCTCCTAATAAGCCAATCAGCACAGCCCCAATTCCGCCAGCTGCTCCTCCCCCTTCAAATTCATTAATGTCAATACTTGTATAACGCTGAATCTGATTACGGAAATTTTCCATTCCCGTTTCAATTTTTCGAATCTGATTAGGATAGAATCCTTTTTGTTTACCAAACACATACGTAGCTCCGTTTTCACCTAATAAATGATTTTTTACATCACATGCCGCAATTAGTTCGATTCCTTCTAATTTATTCAATCTATTGAAATCAATATAACGAACCTTCTCAAGATTCATCGCCTGTGGAGATAAGTATTGATGCATACTATCATAATAACGACACCCTAAAGCCTGCAATAGACCCATACCACCATCATTAGTAGCACTGCCGCCTAATCCAATAATAATTTTCTTACATCCCATTTCCACTGCATGTAAAATAACAGTTCCTACTCCAAAACTGCTACCAAAAAAAGGAGCTCTTTTTTCTCGTTCATGCATATTTAAACCAATAATATTCGCTACCTCGATAACTGCTGTATTCCCATCATCAATGATTGTATACTCTGTCATGATTCTTTTTCCATAAGCATCACTTGCCTGGACAATCTGTTTCTTTCCATGGCATGTTTCATGAAATGCTTCTACTGTTCCTTCTCCGCCATCGGCAATGATATAAGACTTTGTACAGATATTAGAATCGACTTGCCATATTCCTTCTTCCATACGTTGAGCAACCTCTCTTGAAGTCATGCAGCCTTTATAAGAATCGCAGGCTATTACAACTTTCATTTCATCACTCCCCTACTTTATTCATGTATTCTTTCGTTAATTTTACCACAACTCGATATAAAATTACTAGGGAAATTAGATTAGGAATTGCCATAAGTCCATTTAATGTATCCGCAACATCCCATACAAACTGTAATTCCAGCTGTGCCCCAGCCACTATGCAAATTAGAAAAAACAGCTGATAAATTCTCAACATTATATTTCCCTTCCAAAGATATCGTATACACTCTCTTGCATAATAATACCAGCCAAGTATGGAAGGAATCGCAAAGGCGACAATCGATACCGCAAATAATAAACCTCCAGCCTTGCCAAAACCTGATGTAAAACAAGCAATCGTTAGACTTACTCCTTCTAATCCGCTATCGTACAAACCACTTGTTAGAATCATCAATCCCGTAATTACACAAACCACAATCGTATCAAAAAACACTTCAAAAATACCCCAAAAACCTTGTTCAATTGCATCAACATGTAAAACAGACGCATGTGAAATTGGAGAGCTTCCCATTCCTGCTTCATTTGAGAATACACCACGTGATATTCCATAATGAATACTTCGATCTACCACAAATCCACTAACTCCTCCTATTGAAGCAATCGGCTGAAAAGCTTCTTTTAAAATGAGTGAAATCACTCCGCCAAGCTTATCCGCATGTAGGAAAATAAGATAACAACAAGCTCCTATATATAAAATAGAAATAACAGGAATTGTAATCTCATTAAAACGCATAATTCGATTATTTTTATCAAATATGATCCAAGCCACAAATATCGCAAGCACAACACCAATCACCCATGCAGGCAGGTCTGAATACATGGAAATTGTCTCTGTAATGGTATTGGCAGGTGTCACATTTCCAATTCCAAAAGAGGCAAAAATACATAGCACCGCAAATAATACCCCTAGAAATTCCATACGACAGCCATATTCCAAAGTCGTCATAGGTCCTCCTATATAGCTTCCATCATCCATCTTTTTACGATAATGAATAGCTAACACAACCTCTGCATATTTTACCATCATACCTAAAATAGCACTGACACACATCCAAAATAAAGCACCAGGTCCACCCATAGTCAATGCAGTTGTGACACCTACTACACTACCTACTCCTAACGTACCAGCTAAAGCAGTTGCGACTGCCTGAAATGATGTAATTCCCTGTTCCTTTTTCTTTTTTCCTAATGAGCCTATTGTCTTTTTAAATAGTAGACGCCAATGCGTAAATGGCAAAAACTTCAACCGTAACATAAGCCATAAACCCGTTAACAATAAAAAAAGAATCATATACTTACCCCATACGATTCCATTAATCATCGTATTGATTCGTATCCATTTATCCATAGCTTAACACCCCTTTTTACAACATATTCTCTTCCTTATATAAAAAGAATAAAATCATGTATTCCGATCAAAAATACGTGGTATAATGTTTTCGTAAAAAGGAGGATTTTGTTATGAAAGTAATGTGTATTTTAACAGATGGATTTGAAGAATTAGAAGCTATCGGCACAATCGCCCTATTAAGAAGAACTGGAATTACTATTGATGTATATGCCATTGATAATACCAACGCAACTGGACGTTTTGATATCACATGTGCTAACCTAAAAGACTTAAAGGATGCGGATATCAACGCTTATGATATGCTTTTCTTACCTGGAGGACCTCATTATCAAAAACTAGAAAAGGATGAACGTGTATTATCAATATTAAAACATTTCATTGAGAATAATAAACTAGTCAGCGCAATCTGTGCGGCTCCTACTATTTTAGGAAAACAAGGTTATCTAAAAAATAAAAAATATACCTGCTTCACTAGTATGAACGAAGATTTTGGTGGTACTTATATTGATCAGTATACAGTAACTGATGGAAATATCATCACTGGAAGAAGTGCTGCTGCAGTAATTGACTTTGCTTTCGCAATCATCGAAAAACTGGAAGGAAAAGAAAAAGCAGATGAAGTAAAAGCGTCAATTTACTATTAAATACATCTAAAAACAGGTAACTTTTGTTGCCTGTTTTATCATATTTCCATAACACACTATAAACAAAATTATATCTTTTTCTTCCTAACTTAAAATTTTTTCATTTTATATAAAGTTTTTCTCTTTTATTAACTTAAATTTGTGGTATAATAGCACAGTCAGAAAGAAGGTGTTTATATGTCTCCTGAGCCCGAGAGTCCATGTCAAAAAAATGTAAAATATAATACAGGAGGCATATTACTTTTCCTCCTGTAAAAAGGAGGTTTTTTTATGTTGGAATTTTACAAAACTTTTGATAATGTCACAAAACGCATTGAACAGCCAGAACCAGGATGCTGGATCAACGCTGTAGCACCAACACCGGAAGAAGTGGATTATTTAATTGATCATATCGGAGTCCTTCCTGAATTCATTAAATCTTCTCTAGATGAAGAAGAAAGCTCACATATCGACTATGACGATGATGTAAATCAGACACTAGTTATCATTGATTATCCTAGTGCTGAAGAAGATGATAATTTTGATGAAAACACATTACTTTATACGACCTTACCTTTAGGCGTCGTAATCATGAAAGGTTATGTCATCACAATCTGTTTATATGAAAACCTAAGCATCGAAGATATGGCTAATGGTAGAATCAAAGGTATAAATACGGATATGAAAACACGTTTCTTATTATTGCTTCTGCTTCGTATTTCACAACGTTTCCTTATCTATCTACGTCAGATTGATCGTATTTCTTCTCGTACAGAACAAAAATTACACCAATCTATGAGAAATCAGGAATTAATTCAAATGCTTGGTTTAGAAAAATCACTAGTATACTTTAGTACATCATTAAAAACCGATGAAGTAACTTTAAACAAAATCATGCGTGGAAGATTAATTAAGCTATATGAAGAAGATCAGGACTTATTAGAAGATGTATTGATTGAAGTTCACCAGGCAATTGAAATGTGTAACATCTATTCCAATATCCTATCAGGTACAATGGATGCCTTTGCCTCTGTTATTTCCAATAATCTAAACATCGTTATGAAAGTATTAACAGTTATCACACTTGTTGTTCAGATTCCTGCATTAGTCTTTGCATTTTATGGTATGAACGTAACTGGTTTTGGAAACACTCATTGGTGGTTCCCAACTTTCATCTCTGTGGTTGCTTGTCTAATTGCCATATGGATTTTTAAAAAGAAAGATATGTTTCACTAATAGGAAAACACCTCATTACTTGTGTGCCTATACAAATAATGAGGTGTTTTTTTATTTCTCAATGATTTCATAATCCTCTTCATCTAACTGTATATTTTTTCTATTATAACGTTTCATCACATGTCGATAATAAAGGATTGTATAAAAATTCGCAGCTGCATCCAGCAACAATAAGAAACTAAATAAATTTTGTAATGTATGTGGCTGCATCTTAATCAATATAATACTCATACCTAAGAGGATAGGCACAACAGCTAAGCCTAAATGAATTTTCCATTGTTTGTCCTGTAATCTAAATAAATTCATAGAAAACTGCAGACGAAGTGTCGCATCCAAAACAACTACCCCTGATATAACATTAGGATAATTATCCACAATTAGATTGGGTTTTGTCGCTACAATCAATCCTGCCATGCAGTATAGTACACCAAAAGAAAAACTATAATCATCAGGCTTTTGATAATCTTTCTTAAAGAAATAAATTAAAACTTGAAAGAACCCTATCAGAATAATGATAATACCCGCAATCTGAAAGAAATTCAAAAACTTCTCTTTTTCAATTACATAAGATAGAATCGAAAAAATGATATAAAAGATAGAAAGCACAAAAAGTTTCCAATTCTCTATTTTAAAATTCATAATATGACCTCCTATACTTAATCATATCACTTTTTTCTTCTTATATCCTCTTTTTTACCATATTTTAAGCATATACTGCATCCATAATGATACAATCGTTATTCCTACCCAGCAACAAAATCCTAAAAGAATCGGCTTTCCACCATTTTTAATCAGTTTCACAATATCAGTATTCAAACCAATGGAAGCCATTGCCATAATAATAAAGAATTTACTTAATTCCTTTAACGGAAGAAATACTTCATTTGAAATATGAAATACATTAGTAGAAATCGTTGTGATAATAGATGCCATAAGAAAGTAAAGAATGAAGAATGGAAATACTTTCTTCCATGAGAATGTACTTGTTTTACTTTTTTCTCCAGCTTTGCGCATTTTAAAATATGCTAAGCCTAAAGTAATAGGGATAATAGCCAATGTACGTGTCAATTTAACTGTCACAGCTTTATCTAAAGTGGCACTTCCTAAATGATACATGCTATCCCAAGTAGAAGCAGTTGCGGTAACACTAGAAGTATCATTAACAGCAGTTCCTGCAAACACACCAAAGCCTTCACTGCCTTGAAAATGTAAAAGTGTACCTAACCAAGGAAAGATAATCGCTGCTAATACATTAAACAAAAAAATAACTGAAATTGCTGTTGCGACCTCCTCATCATCAGCTTCAATCACAGGAGCACTTGCAGCAATCGCAGAACCTCCACAGATGGATGAACCAACACCAACCAAAGTCGCAATATTGCTAGAAATCTTCATTCTTTTTTTCAACACATAAGCAATTACCAGCGATGTTGTAATCGTGGATAAAATAATCGGAAGTGATTGTTTACCAGTCTTTGCGATTACCGATAAATTAAGTCCAAACCCTAACAATATAACTGCATATTGTAATACTTTTTTAGAAGTAAATGTAATTCCAGCTTGAAATTGCTGTTTTTCTTTTATACATAACGTTACTATCATTCCAATTAAAATCGCAAATACCGGTCCTCCAATAATAGGAAACTTTTTCCCTAAGAATAGGGCAATACAGCCTATAAAAAAACATAGTAAAATTCCTTTACCTTTTTCCTTAATAAAAATCATATTATTTTTCTCCTTTATCAACTTAAATTGCTAAATCAGTATACTACGCAATGGAAAAAAATGAAAATTAGAAATATTTATGCATACATAATTTTCTCTTATCCAATATGAAAAGAAAGGATTCGCAAACCCTTTCCAATGAATTCCTTTTACTACATTACTCTGCTTTCTTTCCACTTACCAATAAAGTTTCTAAAGTCATTACAAGATGAAAAAACTTACTTTTCTTCTCCTCACTTAATTCTCGATAAAAGCATATGAGTTTATACTCATCCTGACTTAATTCACATGTTACTTTTTCCATAATCCTCCATTCTCTCCCTTGTCTCTATAAGTATATAAAATTTAAATAATCTCTTCCATATAAATACTACAAAATATTAAACTTTTCATAACGCTATCATCTTATATTCGTGCTATACTATGATTAACAGAAAGGATGATGAATAATGACTTTTCTTGACACATATTTTCACGAAATTGAATCTCGCATATCCTGCATCAAACAACAACGCTCCTTAATCGAAAAAGCTGCTGAATTATTATTTGAGGCAGAGAAACAACATCATAAGATCTACACATTTGGAACTGGACATTCCCATATGATCGGTCAGGATTTATATGCAAGAGCAGGTGGTTATGCTAAAATTTATCCCATCTGTGAAATTGAAATGACTCTTGCGACACACCCTACCAAAAGTACAACGTTAGAAAGAACCAGTGCTTACGCTGATGTACTTGATACTCTATATAGCATTGAAGAAGGTGATGTACTTCTAGTCACAAGCAATTCCGGAAGAAATTCGTTACTAATTGAATATGTTTTACGCGCAAAGAAAAAAGGAGCTAAAATCATCGCAATTACATCTCTCACCCACAGTAAAACCATTGCGTCAAGACATGAAAGCGGCTTACGTTTATTTGAACTTGCGGATGTTGTATTAGATAATTATGCTCCTTATGGAGATGCCACAACATCAATCAAAGATGATGTATGCATGGGACCTGTTAGTACAATTACAGGCTGTTTTTTAGCACAAAGTGTTGTAGGACGTTTTGTGGAATTATTAACTGAACATGGAATAGATGCTCCTGTCTTTGTTTCCAGTAATACAGATGGAGCTGATGAAAGAAATAAGGAATTATTTGATAAATATGTAATTCCATCCATCTCGAAATAAACGAAAAAAGGTCGAAATTGACCTTTTTATTTGTTTTGGTGATTCTTCTTCCACTCTTTTATGTCATTTAAACGTTTAGCAGCCCGTGCTTCATTACCTTGCATCGTTGGATGATAATAGGTCTTATTCTTTAAAGAGGAAGGCATACATTCCATGGTTGTCATTTTTGATTCAAAATCATGGGCATACTGATATCCTTCACCATAATGCAGATCTTTCATCAAAGTAGTTGGCGCATTACGAAGATGGAGCGGAACTGGTTCTTTCAGCTGTTGCAATGCATCTTCACTGGCACTGCCATATGCTGTATATAAAGCATTTGATTTTGGAGACAATGACAAATATGTTACCGCATGAGTTAAATGAACACTGCACTCCGGCATACCAAGAAAATGACAAGCTTGATATACAGCTACACAGATTTCTAAAGCTCTACTATCTGCCATTCCAATATCCTCACTCGCAAAGCGAACAAGTCTTCTTGCAACATAGAGCGGATCTTCTCCAGCTTCTAACATCCTGGATAACCAATAAATTGCCGCATCAACATCTGAATTACGCATTGACTTATGTAAAGCACTAATCAGATTATAATGTTCTTCACCTTGACGATCATACAGAAATGTTTTCTGACTAATACATTGCTGGAGAACATCTTCCGTAATATAAATGCCGTCTTCTTTCCAATCTCCATTATTCACAACCATTTCCAAGGTATTCAGCGCCATTCTCGCATCTCCATTAGAAAATATTGCTATCTTTTCTAAATCGGGCTTCTCAATAAAAATGGTTTGATTTCCAAAACCTCTTTCATCATGCAATGCATTCTGTAAAAGTTCCACAATATCATCTGTTTCTAAGGCTTTCAGCACAAACACTTTACAACGCGATAATAACGCAGAGTTAACCTCAAAAGATGGATTTTCAGTTGTTGCGCCAATAAGAATGATACTGCCTTTTTCTACATATGGTAAAAAAGCATCCTGCTGAGCTTTATTAAAACGATGAATTTCATCCACAAAAACAATCGTTCTGCGACCAAAATGAAATGCTTCCTCAGCTTCCTTCATTACTGCTTTTATTTCCTTGATACCACTTGTAACTGCACTAAAATTAATAAAATGTGACTGTGTTTTTTGCGCAATGATTCGCGCTAAAGTAGTTTTTCCAACACCAGGAGGGCCCCAGAAAATCATCGAAGAAATCATATCTTTTTCAATTAAATTATATAGCACTTTTCCCTTACCTAAAATATGCTTCTGCCCTACATATTCTTCCAATGTGGTTGGACGTAGTCTAGATGCTAGAGGAGAAGCACTTACGTCATTCTGAAATAATGATTCCTGTTTCATAGGGACACCTCCTTTTTTATCTTACCATTCCAGTAATAAAGTTTCTACCCAGCGACAAAGCTGTTCACTGCTTTTATTAGCCATTTTCACAACTTCTTCATGAGAATGTTTTTTCTTGGCAATTCCAGTTGCCATATTTGTGATGCAGGCAATTCCTAACACACGAATTCCTAAATAGTTTGCCGCAATGGTTTCTGGTACTGTAGACATTCCAATCGCATCACTGCCTGCGCGTTCATACATACGAATTTCAGCTGCTGTCTCATAATATGGACCTTGGAATAAAGTATACACTCCTTCACGATATGGTATTGCTAAGCTATCCGCAACTTTCTTAGCTTTTGTACGCAATTCACTGGAATAAGGTTCTGACATATCAGGAAAACGCACTCCAAAACGTTCATCATTATCTCCAATTAAAGGATTCACATCTAAGGTATTGATAAAATCATCAATGATCATCAAGTCACCTGGCGCAAAGCTACGATTAATACCACCACATGCATTTGTCACAATCAAATCTTTTACACCTAAAAGCTTCATTACATAAATCGGATACGTTACTTCCTTCATTGTAAATCCTTCATAATAATGAAATCTGCCCTGCATTACAACTAATGGCTGATCACCGATTGTCCCAAACACTAAATTTCCCGCATGTCCTTCCACATGAGATTGTGGAAAATGTGGGATTTCAGAATAAGGAAGAACTTCTTTATTTTCCATATGATCAACTAATGATCCTAACCCACTTCCTAAGATAATCCCAATCACTGGTTTTATAGAAACTTTCTCACAGATAAAATCTGCAGACTCTTTTACTTTATCATAAAACATGATATAACCTCCTAGTATTTATCTGTTTTATTATACCATGGAACTAGAAAAGTAAGATAATATTTCACATAATCTTACTTGTTTTTCTATTTATATCAAGTAAAACTATTTATATATATTGACAATTTTCACTTAATTATAATTCTTGTAAAGAGATACTTCCTTGTATATAATAAAAGATAATTACGAGGGAGGGAAAATATGAACTCACAACGTTATCCATTAAAAAATCAGAGACTTGAAAAAATGAACTTTCATCTTCTATATATAACTACCAATCATGATGAAAAAGATATGCATAACAATCTTCATGCACATCACTGCACTGAATTGTTTTATGTAATAAGCGGTAAGGGGAGCTTTGTCGTAAACAATGAAGAATTCGATGTTAAAGAAGATGATCTAATCATTATTAATCCAAATGTTACACATACAGAAAAGAGTAAAGATGATTCCCCATTAGAATATATTAAACTAGGCATTGAAGGACTTCAGTTCATAAGTTTTATGAACCAGATGGAAAATGAAGATTATAGTGTACATAATTATCATGAATTTAAACATGAGATACTCTTTTATCTTAAAACCTTAATTAGTGAAATGAATCGACAGGAAGAACAATACGAAGAAATCTGCCAAAATCTTTTAGAAGTATTGATAATTAATATGATACGCAGGACAAAGGCCAATCTGGTTGTTGCGCCATCTCAAAAGATTATCAAAGAGTGTCATTTCATCGAACAATATATAAATAAGCATTATCATGAAGATATTACCTTAGAACTATTAAGTGAAAAAGCTTATATGAATAAATTTTACCTTGTCCATGCCTTCAAACAATACAAAGGTATTTCCCCAATCAATTATTTAATTCGCCTACGCATCCAGCAGGCTAAAGAATTGCTGGAGACAACGAATTATTCCATTGCCAGTATTTCTGATTCCTGCGGATTTTCGTCACAATCTTATTTCTCACAGGTATTTAAGAAATCATGTGGAATGACTCCTAATGCTTATCGTAAAAATCATGACCATACTAAATCATTATAAAAACATCCTCACGGATGTTTTTTACTTCTTCTCTTTTTTATAAGAATTCTGCAGAAATAAAATTTTCTGCGCAACTAATTTACCCGCAAATGACATTGTTGCCATTTTAATCGCAGTATTATGCATTGTAATACCTTCCATAACAAACGTAGAATCTTGATTATGAATATGATTAGCCATCGCCATAATCGCCTTTTCCTGTTCGTCACAGAATAGATTAAATGCTTCCTTTAAACCATTCAATCCTGCCTGATATTCAATTCCTTCTTTTACTTCTGTAATCGTAAGAACCTGTTTCAGAATCGTAATCGCAATTAAATAAGCGATATGTACACGATTATAACGCTTTTTTTCAGCTTTTGGGATTAGTTTTAATTTTACATAATTGTTAATCATCGCTGCCGTTAAAATAGTGTCATTGTCTTCATCAAATAATGGCTGAAGATAACTTTCAATCAAAGTGATTACCTGATCTAAATACAAATCAAAGTTAGGCAGTTCCTCCCAGCGAGGAAGATGGAAGTCTTGAAGTGATTCACTCCAAAGAATTAAATCCTTTCGTAAATTACTCATGTTGTTCCCTCTTTCTTACATAACAGTAATAGTATAAAGCATTCTGTTATTTTTTTCCACTCTTTTTCTTCTAGATAGAAAAAGAGCCAGCTTACTGACTCTTCATATCTTAATGTGAAATGGTATTCCATGCATGATGATGGCGAGCTAATAGTTCATCTGCTTCTTTTGGTCCATCACTATCTGCCATATAAGTAAATAATGGTAACTGTTCTTCTTTCATTCTCTGTTTTAACTGTTCTACATAATCCCAGCTGCACTCAATCTGATCCCATTTCGAGAACCAGGATGTATCCTGCTGAACAGCAGCCTGTAATAAACGTTCATAAGCTTCAGGAGTATTGATTCGATTTATATCAGAACAGCTCTGACAAAAATCCATACTTGTCGGAATGATTTCATCACTATCTCCAGGTTTCTTTATATTAAATTGGAAATATACTCCTTCTGTTGGCTGTATACGAATTAATAATATATTCGCATCCACATCTGGATTTGTCTTTTTAAACGTTATTACGATTTCCATCTCTCTTCGATTCAGTTTCTTTCCCGTACGAATATAGAATGGCACATCTTTCCAGCGTTCATTATCCACAAATAATCGCAATGCGGCATAAGTTTCTGTCATCGAATCATTCGCTACTTTACCCTCATTCTGATAATGAAAGTATTGTCCTAATACAACGCTATCCTTTATATCTAGCTTTTCTACCGGACGTAACGTACGTAATACATCTAACTGTTTCTGATGCATATCTTCTCCAAAGAATGTTGTCGGCTGTTCCATAGCGACAAGGGATAGAATCTGAAATAAGTGATTTTGGACCATATCCTTTAAAGCACCGCTTTGGTCATAATACCCTCCACGATTTTCAACTCCTACCGTTTCTAATGCACTAATTTGCACATGCTCTATATATTTTGCATTCCATACATCCTGAAAAATCGGATTCATAAAACGAATAGCCTGCATATTGCGAACCATTTCTTTTCCTAAATAATGATCGATGTGGAAAATACGATCTTTTGAAAAGAAAGATTCCAGGTTCTCATTCAACACCTTAGCAGATGCCAAATCTTCGCCAAATGGTTTTTCAATGATGACTTTACCAAGACATGCTGTTTCTACTTGTTCCAAACCTTTCGCAATAACCGCAAAGAATCGCGGAGCCACTGCGAAATAGAAGATATGATTTTCTAAGTCATGTTCCTTATAGAAAGCATCTAATATTTCATAATTGTTTAAATCGGTAAAATCCATCTGTACATAATGAATACGTTTAGAGAAACGTTCATATTCATCTACACGATATGGAAGACGAGCAAATTGTTTGATCCAATTACTTGCTTCTTCACAATAACTGGCATGATCATATGCTCGACGTCCAATAATGACAATAGAGAAATCATCATCTAATTTATTTTGCGCCTGAAGATTGTATAATGCTGGTAATAATTTACGAAATGTCAGATCTCCAGTTCCGCCAAAAATAGTAAAGGTTAAAGCACTCATGCTTTATTCCCCCATTCATGATGGAAGCTGCCTCTTCGATCAATTCGCTCATACGTATGAGCACCAAAATAATCACGCTGTGCTTGAATCAGATTCGCTCCGACATGATCTTTTGTAAATAAATCTAAATAACTAATCGCATTCGCCATAGCAGGAATAGGAATTCCGCTTAACATTGCCTGTGCCGCAATCTGACGTAATGCTTTTTCATAAGCAATTACTCGCTCTTCAAATATCTTATCCAGCAATAAATGAGATAGGTTCTCTTTACGTTCATATGCTCTTGTAATATCATTTAAGAATTTTGCCTGAATAATACATCCTGCACGGAAAATAGAGGCAATATTTCCTAATGGTAGATCCCATCCATACGCAATACTTGCTTGTTTTAATAGATCAAAACCTTGTGCATAGGCAATAATCTTAGCTGCATATAATCCTTTACGTACATCTTCAATTAATGCTTCAGGATTACTGATATTCGCAATAGATAAACTTGGATAATGATCATTTGCCATCTTTCGCGTTTCTTTATTCGACATCACACGCGCATTACCAGCTGCAGCTATCATAGAAACATCTACTCCCTGTTTCAATGCTTCCATACTTGTCCAGCGTCCCGTACCTTTTTGCTGAGCACTATCTTTGATCATATCTACTAAACTCTGATCAGTGATATCGTCAGCTTCCTGGAATATTTCCGAGGTAATACGAATTAAGAAGCTATTTAATTCTCCTTCTTGATATTCACTAAAAATCTTTCCTAATTCATGATTATTAAAATGCCCAATATGTTTTAAAATCAGATAAGCCTCCGCAATCAGCTGCATATCTGCATATTCAATTCCATTATGCACCATCTTCACATAATGACCTGCTCCATTTTCACCAATATACGTACAGCATGGAGTTCCATCTTCACTTTTCGCCGCAATGCTTTCTAAAATCGGACGAATTTCTTCATAGGCATTACGATCTCCACCCGGCATAATACTTGGTCCTTTACGAGCACCTTCTTCTCCACCTGAAATACCAATTCCAAAATAATGAAGACCCTGGCTTCTTACATAAGCCTCTCTTCGAATCGTATCCTCAAAGAAAGAATTACCGCCATCCATAATGATATCGCCTTTTTCAAGTAACGGAAGCAGCTGTTCAATCACGGCATCTACTGCTTGACCTGCTTTCACCATCAACATTACTTTTCTAGGCTTTTCTAAAGATTTTACAAATTCCTCTAATGTTTCATATGGAGTAAAATTCTCATGTGGAGTTTTTTCCACCATCTGTTTTGTGACCTCATAACTACGGTTATATCCCGCTACTTTATATCCATGATCTGCCATATTTAAAGCTAAGCTTCTACCCATGACAGCTAATCCTATCATACCTATCTGATTCATATACATCCTCCTTTTATTCATAACATACGATACTAACACCTTCCGGTATCGTATTGATGTTATCTTTTTCTTCTAATAAGCCATTTTCATTAATGGAAAAGGCAACTAAATTACCGCTATTTCGATTAGTCGCAAACAAGTAATGATCATCAAGAGAAAGATTGATATCACGAGGATGATCTCCTCCACTTGAAAGCACCTGTAAAACATTAAAGTTTTCTGTATCTACTACATAAATGCGATTTACTTCACGTATTGATACATATAATCGTTTTTCATCATGACTTAAACGAATCGCAGCTCCTCCACCTTTCTCATTATCTTCCAACAATGATATTTTCTTTACAATAGCTCCATTTGCGTTCAAATCTAATGCGAATACTTCACAGCTATCTTCACTTATCATATATAAAATATGCTCATCATAACTGACAACACCATGACGAATTCCAGTATGTTCTGGAAAAGAAATAACTCTTTTAAATTCTAACGTATCGCGATCATATACATATACACGATCCAACAAACGACATGGCACGTACACATATGATTTCGTTAGAATTGCCTGATGTGCTCCTGCATGTTCTTTTATTTCCACCTTTTTATCTTCCACTAACTGATCATTTTCAAAGCGATAACGAATCAGTGTTCCTTCATGATAATTCGTAGTATATATATAATGTTCATCCTGTGTCACATAACAAGCAGTACAGCCTTCTTTACCTGCTTTATAAACTTGCCCATCTTTCATAACACAGACACCAGCAAACTCCTCTTGTATTGGGAATGCTAATCGTTCATGATCATATGATATATATTTCGCATCTCTTGTTTCACAGTATACGTTTGACTCTATAAATTTTTCTTTCACGGTATCAAATATAAAAGAATAAATTCCTTTACTTGGTGCATAGGTTCCTACTAAACCTTTTATTTTACTCATAATTATCCTCCATTTATATCTAATTAGCTATAATCATCATACAAGAGTATCATACCGAAAGCAATTTACATGCCCAAATGTATTAAATAACTGTATTTCTGAAGGTAGGAAAATTTGATTATCGTGTCTGTGCTATTATTCTATCAGATGATAAAATACTTGCTATACAGGATGAACGTTCTCCTTATTATTATCTTCCAGCCCCAATAACAACGAATACAAATAATACATTCAAAAAAGATTGTTACTTTCCTATATAAAAATGATATACTGAAATCAAGAAGAAAGGGGTTATTTTTATGGATAAAAAACCATATGTCTGCCCAAAATGCGGATGTACAAAGTTTGTGAACGATCAATTTCAAGCAACTGGAGGTAATTTTGCAAAACTATTCGATGTACAAAATAAAAAATTCATTACAATCAGCTGTGCACAATGCGGATTCACTGAAATATATCGTGAGGAAACAGAGGCAGGATGGAACATTCTTGACTTTTTAATCGGAGGATAAGCCCAGTTTATGACTGGGGTTCTTTCTTTATTTCTTTTCGATGTTTGAATAAAGAAAACCATCGAAATAAAGTTGTTAACATCGTACTTCCCATTATAGTAATCATCCATACAATACTATTTATACTAAGTAATAGAAAAATAACTCTTAACAGTATATAAAAAACAATAATTCTTATAATTTCTGAAACTAGCAAATATGCTCCTATCTGTATTCCTGAAAGTGATGTAATCCAATCTTGAATACGTTTTTTATGTTGAAGAAACATACAGATATATGCCAAAATAAGCATTAGTAAAGTAGACAATATTCCATCTATATTTAATAAGATAATCCACACAATCAATTCCTTCATTTTATCACCACTATCTGCATTGTATCATACATAAAAATTATATTCTATTAAAAAAATGGTGTATAGAGGATCAACCTTTATACACCTTATATGTATTTATTTATATTTTTTAGAAAATGGCTTAATAGCCTTGCATACCAATAAAGATGCGATAACACCTAAGATTGCCTCTGCTATACCATTTGTAAATACTACTCCAAATAATACCGCTATTAATGTGTTATACTCTACACCAATTGCTTGGGCATAGGATGTACCAAAAAATACATAAATTCCACCTAGCACTAATACAGTATTTGTGATTGCGCCTACTAATGCGGCAATTGATATACTCAATGAATCATTCACATCTTTTCTGCTCAATTTTTCATAAACAAGTCCAGCTAAGTATCCAAGCAAAATTCTTGGGATAATCGCAATGATAAGGCTTGTCCAGTTTCCACTCATTCCAGCAACAGGAATGAAGGGGGAAAAGCAGAATGAAGTTACAGTTGGGCGAAAAGTTGCGTTCAATACACTTGTGATACCAAATACAAGACCTAATTCTGCCCCTGCTTTCTTTCCTAACGCAATACCAGCAATAATAACCGGAATATGCATCGTTGTGGCACTAATTGGTCCAATAGGCAAATACCCTAGTGGGGTAACTGTCAAAAGAATCTGAATAGCCAGAAACATAGACATAATTGCCATATACTGTGTTTTCTTTGTTTTCATAATTCCTCCTACTTTCGTTCTAATCGATACGAGTGTTTTTGAAGATGCTGATATCTTGTCCCATTTTATACAGTTCAATTACGATCCTGTTAAAATATTTTCTATAGATTTTCAGCTTACATATTATATTACAATTCCCACTATATGCCAATAACTTTGTGTAAATTTTCACATATTTTTATTGCTTATAGACGATATTTTTATGAATTATAGCTTTTTTCACAATAAAGCACACAAAAAAGGCCGATTATGGCCTATAAAATGTTATAAAATTCTTTTATATATTTGGTTACAAGTCTTTCCCCATTAAATGTATACATGCATAATCTGGTATATTCTGTACAATCCCTAAATCCTTATATCCTTGTTTTATAAACCATGACATAGGTCCATTAGGAAATGTACCAGTTTCACCACTAATTACAAATATCTTCTGATAATTTTTAGCTAACTCTTTTTCTAAGACCGATAATGGATAAGCCTTGTAGTCATATTCTTCATCTGAATGGTAAACACAAGTTAAAAAGGCATACTTATCATCTTTAGGAATCTGATAAGGTACTTTAGTAGAAGGCATCCATTCTGCTCCACCTACGATTTTATCCTGATATTTATGTAAAACACCATAAAATGGTATTTGCTGAGATTGAAGAAATTCTCTTTTTTTATATATCTGCCCACATTCTTCGCACATTGTACATCCTTGTAGAGCATTTATGATCGTGTCATCTGTTAAATATACGATATCGCCTTTTATTACTGTTTGCGATTGTATTATTTGATACGGCATATCTTTTGTAAGTGTTCTATTTCTTATCTGCTCTAACACAGATGAAGTAATAGGACCATACCAGTAAATTTCTTCATCGATTACCGTTAGAAATGGGTAATACATAGACTGGTCTACTAAAGAAATATCTTTACTAATATCAATACACTTAACATTATCAACCATATCATTTTGAAATAATCTTAACATTTCAAAAATGATAGGACATTGAACACCCCAATGATAAAAGCTTATCTTCATTTTAAATCACAGTGTGCCTTCAAACCATAAGCACCTTTTGCTTTATAGACAGCTCGATTGATAGCTTTTCCCATAGCATTAGTAGCCATAACACCTATAATATCAGGATCGCAGTCTACCTCTTGTGTACTTAATACAAAAATAGTATCACCATCACTCATGGTATGTACAGGATGTATGGATCTAGCATATCCATTATGACTAATACCTGCAACTTTCGTACACTGTGCCTTTGTCAGTTTGGCATTTGTTATAATACAGCCAATGGTAGTATTACCTAAAGGCTGGGCTTTACGAAACTGTTCCAGTACATCTTCCGCTTTTATAATGGTATTTGTATCTTTATCCAGCATTCCCGCAAGTACTTCATTTGTATCAAAATCTACTACATTTCCACAGGCATTTACCGCCACAATAGCTACTACCTGAACACCATCCATTTCCAATCCATATGTACCAATACCGCTTTTCATCGCATGGTCAAATCCTAACATTTTCCCGACACTAGCACCTGTTCCTGCACCATGATTTCCTTCTTCAAAACATCCTGATTCACTATTTACGCAAGCCTGATAACCCATAGCTTTATCTGGACGCACATTAGGATCTCCAACAGATAAATCAAATAAACTAGCACCACATACAATTGGAATTCTAGCAACCTGCATATCAAAACCAATTCCATGTTCTTCTAGATATTGCATAACACCGCTAGCCGCATCCAGTCCATAAGCACTGCCTCCACTTAGACAAACTGCATGAATCTTTTGAACCATATTAATAGGATTCAATAAATCCGTTTCTCTAGTTGCTGGTCCTCCTCCTCTTACATCTACACCTGCTACTGCCCCTTCTTTACATATGATTACAGTACAGCCAGTACCAGCTCTCTCATCTTCTGCCTGTCCAACACAAACATGTTTCATTTCTTGTATCGTTATTTCTTTCATTATGATCACTCCCTGCATATTATAACTTATATTTTATATAATACCTCTCCTTTTTATCTTTTATAATTATACATTAATTAAATACTTCGCTTTTTCATAATCTTTTTTATGTACATAAATTTTATATTCATAAGAATATTTCTGATTAATACCTAGTCCCCCTAAGCGACTTCTTTCTGCCCCAGCAAACGTTGCGGATTGAAGATTTATAGTTTTTACTTTATACTCAATGCCGTTTTGTGAAAGAATATCTCTAACAGCAGCTTGTTGAGCTATATCCATTGTTATGATTAATTCTTTACGATTCCATACAGCTATCATATATATCACTCCCATATTTAATACATTTTGTATTTATCTTATTTAAGAAAATACGGGAATCAAACGATCCCCGTAATTTGTTTATTCTTCCATTTCTTTTTTATGCTGTGCAATAATTGTATCCGCAATATTGGAAGGCACAGGTTCATAGCGGTCAAAGCTTTGTGTATATACACCACGACCTTGTGTCATAGCACGAAGTTCAATTGGATATTTCTGTACTTCCGCAAGTGGTACAGTAGCTGTAATTTCCTGATATCCATCTACTAGATCCATACCCATAATAGCACCTCTACGTTTATTAAAGTCACCAATGATCGTACCAGTAAATTCATCTGGAACACGAACTGTCATACTAACGATTGGTTCTAGTAAGATTGGTTTCGCATTTGCCATACCTGCTTTATAAGATAAACGTGCCGCAAGTTTAAATGCCATTTCACTAGAATCAACATCATGATATTTACCATCTAACAATGTAGCTTTGATATTTACTACTTTGTATCCAGCTAGAATACCATGCTGCATGCATTCACGAAGTCCTGTTTCAACAGCTGGGAAATATTGACGAGGTACTGCCCCACCAAATACTTTCTCTTCAAATACCATTTCCTCTTCATCCGGATTTGGCGCAAATTCAACAAAGACATGTCCAAACTGTCCATGACCACCGGATTGTTTTTTATGGCGACCTTCTCCAATTGCTGTCTTACGGATGGTTTCATGATATGGAACTTTTGGTGTTTCTAAACGAACTTCTACTTTATATTTATTTTTTAATTTATTTAAGACAACATCAATATGCTGATCACCAATACCATAAAGTACTGTTTGTTTAGTTTCTGGATTATTTTCAAGACGCAATGTAGAATCTTCTTCTACCATGCGCGCCAAAGCATTACTCATCTTATCTTCATCATTTTTAGAATTAGGGAATACTGCCATACCTAACATTGGCTCAGAGAATGTTATTGGATCAGCAATATAAGCCTTACCTTTTTCACATAGTGTATCATTTGTCTGCGTAACCTGTAATTTTACAACTGCACCAATATCACCTGTGAATAGTTTACCTACTGCCGTCTGATGTTTTCCTTTGACAATAAAGATACTAGAAACTTTTTCATTGGTATCTTTATTTGCATTATATACAACTGAATCACTGCTCATAACACCAGATAATACTTTTAGATAAGAGATACGTCCAACAAATGGATCAACAACCGTTTTAAATACTTGAGCACATAGACTTTCTTTTTCGTTTGTTTCTAACATAACCGGTTCTTTACTTTGCGCATCACTTACCATGATACTTCCAGCTTCACCATAAGTAGGGAAATATTTAACAATCAGATCCATTAAACGTTCAATACCAACTGTATGTGTTGCACTTCCGCTGAATACAGGACGGATTTCTCCATTACGAACACCTAAACGAACTCCTCTTGTTAGTTCTGCTTCACTGAATTCTTCTCCACTGAAGTATTTTTCCATTAATTCATCATCACTCATCGCAATTGCTTCCGCAATCTGATTTTTATAATCTGCGACGATATCTTTCATATTATCCGGAACAGGCTGTGCTTTATTTGGATCAGCTAATTCACCTTCAAAATACCATGCTTTATCACGTAAAATATTAATAGAACCAATTGTTTTTCCATTTTCTACGATAGGTACTTCAAATGGAATAACACTCTTTCCAAATGTATCACGTAGTGTTGTATATGCTTTATCAAAAGAAGCATGTTCTTCATCTAATTTATTTATAAAGAAGATAGTAGGAATTCCCTTTTTCTGAGACTCTTCCCATGCTTTGATTGTTCCTGGCTGAACAGCATCTTTCGCATCCACTACAATTAAAGCACTATCACCAACAGCTAATCCTTCTTCTACTCCACGAACAAAATCAGCGTATCCTGGAGTATCGATAAAATTGATTTTACAATCTTTCCATTCAATTGGTACTAAAGAAGCATAAACGGATATACCACGGCGAATTTCTTCAGGGTCATAATCAATCAGAGAACTTCCTTCACTTGTGACTCCGAAGCGATCACTTGCTTTTGTAAAATATAACATACTTTCCATAACGGCAGTTTTACCAACACCGCTATGTCCTAAAACTACAACGTTGCGTACCTCATGGCTCAGATAGTCTCTCATGATCTTACCCTCCTATTTAAGAATTGGCTTTAACTGAGCCAGGCAGTCTTCACGAACATAATGAATTGCTTTATGTCCTTCTTTATCAATTAAATCTTTATCTGCTCCATTCGCAATCAGATCTTCTACCAATCCTACATAGCCGCCATAAGCAGCACGCATCAAGGCTGTACATCCATTATTATCACAAAGATTTACATCCGCACCACGACTAATTAATAAACGAATAACATCTTTTTTAAAGGCAACACAAGCTTCCATAAGTGCTGTTCTTCCTACTTCATCTTGAGCATTAATATCAGCTCCTGCATCTAATAACACTTCTACACAGCGATCATGGCCTAAGAAAGCAGCGCGCATCAAGGCGGTTCTTCCACGATCATCTGCCACATTTACATCCGCACCGGCTTCAATCAGTTTCTTACAAATTGTTTTATTTCCTTTTTTTGCTGCACCCATAATAGCAGTTTTTCCTTTATTATCTTCTACATTTACTTTCGCATCATTATCTAATAATACACGGACAATATCTTTATAGTCTCGTTTAGCAGCACGCATTAATGCAGTTCGTCCATCCCCGTTCTGATAATTAATATCGGCCCCTTTTTTTATTTCTGCACATACTGTCGCAAAATCACCATTTGCGCATGCATCCCAAAATGCCTTGTTAAATTTCTGATCCATTTCAATTCCTCCTTTTTATTATGAATCAAATCGAATAAAAAAACGGACGCAAAGCAATACACTTTACATCCATTCTACGGCCATGAAGAAATTACGTACTCCTTGATCAGGTACGTCAGGGAACACTCTGTCTACAATTGTTTGTGTCATGATATTGTTTTTCATAAGACATGCACCCTCTTTCATCACTTCTAGTATATTTATATTGTATCGTATTTTACGTTTTTTGCAAGCGATTTCAAAAATATTTTGTAGTTTTTTTCATAAACATTAAAATAAAAATTTTACATACTTTTATTCACTAAAATCTCTTTATCTTTATTGTATGCTTAACTAGCATCTGATATTTCATTCCTTTCTTCAAACTGAGAAATTTCATTGACAGTAAAGTAATACTAGCTGTACAATATATACTTATAATATATATCAGCTTATAAGGAGTGATCATATGGAAATAAAAGGTATTTTATTTGATATGGATGGAACTTTAATTAATACATATGAAAATTTTGATTATAAACAAGCTTTTCGTGATATGAGTACAATACAAAAAGAGCTTGTGAAACAAATACTGCAAGCTAATGTACATAGCTTTGCCGTGATGGAAGAAATCATTCAAAATGAATTACCGGATAAGGAAGCTAATGACTTAATACAAAAAATACATGACTTTCTAGTGAATCATTACAAAAAATCATCTTTAAAGAAAGATGCATTACGCTTTTTAAAGTATGTGAAAGAAAAAGGTTATAAACTTTGTTTATGTACAAACAATGCGACAGATATTATTCATCAGATTTTAGAAGATAAGCAAGTGACTTCTTTTTTTGATTTTGTGGTAACATCCCAGCAGGTCCAAAAATCTAAACCCGATCCACAAATGTATCAGGTAGCTATGGAAAAGGTAGGCTTAAAACCTAGTGACTGCATCATATTTGAAGATAGTGAAAGCGGCGTTCTTGCGGTAGAACATGCAAGTGTTCCAGTTGTACTTGTAAGTAATAATGATGCATTAATCAAGGATCATGTGAATATGATGATAAAGGATTATGCGGATGAACGCTTATATAAGGAGTTTTAGTATGGAGTTAGTTTTATATTTCTTCCTATATAGTTTCCTAGGATGGATCTGTGAATGTATCTATTGTGGTATTCCTGCTCATCGTTTCATCAACCGTGGATTTCTAGCTGGGCCTTATTGTCCAATATATGGTGTAGGAGCGCTCTTTGTACTCCATCTGCTTCAGCCTTTTGGTAAACATGTTACCTTAGTATTCCTAATGGGGTGTATCCTTACAAGTATATTGGAATATATTACAGGCTGGGGAATGGAAATTTTATTTCACACGAAATGGTGGGATTATTCCAAAGAACCATTTAACATAAATGGACGTGTTTGTCTTAAAAACTCTATCCTATTTGGTATCTTATCTATTTTTGTATATTATATCGTACATCCCTTATTATCATCTTTGATTCAAGAATTCTCACCTATTGCCCAAGGAGTTTTATGTGTCGTCTTACTAGTATATTTTATATATGATTTAATCAATACTACTCATGCATTGTTAAGAAGAAACAAAGATTTCAAAGAAATCGAAGACAGTATCAAAGAATTACGAGCAGAGTTTAAAGTCGCTAATATATTCCCTTTGCAGGAAAGCTTAAGTGATACAATTGAACGAATTCTTGACTCTACGGATGCTGATGAAATACTATTATCTCATATCCAACAGCTAAAAGTACGCATTATCGAAATGAAAGAGAAACGTAAAAATGTTCTTACTCGTCTTCAAAAAGCTTTCCCTAATCGTTTAGAACCAAGAAGCGATGTATTCGAACATATTGTTCAAAGTATTGAAAAACATAAGAAACAAAAATAAAACAGAAAAGGAGGCATATTCATGAATACAGAAAAACAAAGAGCATTCATTATACATGTTATTTATCTATGTATCATATTCGCTATGTTATATATCTTTCTTAGATATATTATCTATGCTATTATGCCATTCCTTATCGGATTTCTTATTGCCTATATTTTACGTCCGATTATAAAAAAACTTATCAATAAATTTCATGGACATGAAAAGCTATGGTCAACGATTGTTATATTATTATTCTACGCAACGATTGGTGCCTTTGTAACACTCTTATCAATTAAAGGATTTGCTTTTCTAAAAGACTTTGTACAAGATCTTCCTGATTTATATCAAACTTACATAGAACCTTATTTACAATCTACGATTTCTAATGTACAAACAGTTTGGAAAGGAGTAGATATGAATTCAGCACAGGCTATTGAATCCTTTTTAGAAGGACTACAGAATTCTATTTACTCCATCTTATCATCAATATCAGAAAGCTTAGTCTCTTTCTTTACAAGCTTTGCGACTTCTCTTCCTAATCTAATTATTTCCTTCTTCTTTGCGATTATATCATCTTTCTTCTTTAATGCTGATTATCAGAAAATCTTGTCATTTCTAATAAGACAGCTCCCTGATAGAGGAAAGAAAATCGCATTCATGGCTCAGCAGTCCTTTACCACAACAATTCGTCGTTTTGTAATTGCTTATGCTAAAATCATGACATTAACATTTATAGAACTGACAATAGGATTATCCATTATGGGTATTAATAATGCTGTTGTCATTGCCTTTCTAATTTCTGTTTTTGATGTCATCCCAGTATTAGGAACTGGAGGTATCATGATTCCCTGGATCATTATCTGTTTCTTAAATCAGCAATTGAAAACAGCTATTGGTCTACTTATTATTTATCTAATCGTTACTTTGATTCGTAATATTATCGAACCAAAAATTGTTGGTCATCAAATTGGTCTGCATCCATTACTGATGCTGTTATGTATGTATCTAGGAGCTAAATTATTTGGTTTCTTAGGTATCATCACATTACCAGTTCTTATTATGATTATTATCAACTTAAATGATTCCGGTATCATCCATCTTTATAACCCTTAAAGCATCAAAAGGAAGAAACACATCACTTATGTGATACGATTTCTTCCTTTTTCTTTTCGATTAGATCTTCTCAAATACAGATGCTGGTGCTCCACATAATGGACATACAAAGTCCTCTGGAAGTGGATCTCCTTCATATATGTAACCGCAGATTGTACATCTCCATCCACTCTTTTTAGTTTCTCCCTGATAACTTGGAGCTTTTTTAGGTGTACCGCCTTTCTTCACCTGATGATAGTAAGCATAAGTCATAACTTCTTCTTCACTTAATACTTCTGCTTCTTCTACTTCACCAATGAACATTACATGACTACCTAAATCCACCTGTTGTTCTACTTTTAAGCTATAACGAGCAGCTACATGATCTGTAATATAAGCTATACCATTTTCATCACGTTTATGTGCAAATGATGCAAATTTATCTGTATCTTTGCTAGACGCAAAACCAAATGTCTTAATGACTTCCATATCACAATCCTGTGTTAATACTACACCTGTAAAACGTCCTGATTTTTCAATTAGCTGTTCTGTATAATTTTCTTTATTTAAAGTAACAGCTAATTTTGCAGGAGATGATGTGACCTGATGAAGTGTGTTAGCTACACATCCTGCATCCTTTCCATCATGATTTGCTGATATGATATATAGTCCATAACTCAATTTAAAAAATGCTGTCTGATCCATTTTATATTCCTCCTTCTACAAACTCATATCTTTACTTCTAGTATGAACCTCTTTTACTAAAATGTAAAGAAAAATGCTCATATGTTATGTATACGTTATTTTTAAGGTTTTTTAAGAATTTACCATATTCCAAAAATGTATTTTTTGTGACATAATATCTTTGGCATAGTTTAATTATTTTTTACTATAAAACAAGGGATGTGAATAAAGATGAAATATACTAGAAAAAAATTAAATTATAAACGATTTGGAATACTAGTTTTTTTATGTATTCTTTTATTATCTGGAGCAGTTTTTGGAGTATGGAAATTATATGGATTTCTAAAGCTAAACCCTTATGAACAATACACAGTTTATAAAGAAGACAATAAAATATTTGGAACGATTAAACAAACTTATGATTCCTATGAAGAAGAAAACTTCGTATCATTTACATACCCTTTTTATGATGATAAAGCATTAGATAACATTGTAAAAACATATGAAGAAAAGGAAGTAGAACCTGCTCGTAATACAAAGAATCAAATCACAAGTATCGACTATGCAAGTAATTTAGTCAATGATCGTTTCGTAAATTTAGTATTTGATAAACATACATATTCAAATGATGGTAAAGAAAAAGATGTTCAAAAAAAGTACTATTTATATGATAATAAAGCTAAAAAGCAATTAAACTTATCTGATGTACTACGTAGAGACTATCCTGCATTATTAGATAATCTAAAAAAAGATATTTCATATGATAAAAAGATTGATCTTCACACAACTCAGTTAAGCCTTACACCAAAAGAATTACAGGTTCATTTAGATAAAGATGCAACTCTATCCATTTCTTTTGAAAAATATAAAAAGTACATAAAGCTTAAAGATAAAAATATTCCATCTCTTTACCAAAAAGAACCTTTACAGGCAAAGGAACAGCCCAAAATAGATCCAAACAAAAAAATGATCGCTTTTACATTTGATGATGGCCCTGGTGCTTACACATCAGAAATCATGGATCTATTTGATAAATATAATGGAAGAGCAACATTTTTCATGGTCGGAAATAATATAAAATATTATGAAGATACTGTTAAAGATATTTATACTAAAGGATTTGAATTAGGTAATCACTCATGGAATCATTCTGATCGAATTGGTTTAAACTCAAACAATTTATATTCTGTTTCTGAAATCAGAGATAATATCTATAAGACACAGGATGAAATCTATAAGATATGCGGAGAAGAGCCTAAATGGTTCCGTCCACCTTTTGGCGCAGTAAGTAAAAATCTATTAGATGCTAATTATCTAGGTTATACACTTTGGGATATTGACACACTTGATTGGAAATTCAGAAATACACCATGTATTAAAGAAAATATATTAAATGGTTTAAAATACGGTAACATTGTCATTCTCATGCATGATATTCACAAAACAAGTATGGAAAGCTTAAAGGAAATTCTGCCAATATTGCATGAGAAAGGATATCAGTTTGTGACCTATTCTACATTAATGGAACATGAAAAAGACTATCTAACAACTCTTTCCAATCGATTTGGTGTTCCAACCGAAAAAGCCTTAGGAATCTGATTTGTGTCATGTTGCACAAATCTTTTTCTTTTTATGTTATACTCTAGCTTAGGAGGTGTCTTTTATGTTAGATGAAATTTGGACAAGACAAAGTATACGAAGGTATGATAATAAACCAGTAGAAGAAGAAAAACTAGAAGAAGTATTACGTGCCGCTATGCATGCGCCAACCGCAAGAAATACACAAAGCTGGAGATTCTTAGTTATTCGCAATCGTAAAGCTCTAGATGAAATGCATACCCTTCAGCCTTACACGCAGATGATGAAAACAGCACCTTGTGCAATTTTAGTTATGGGAGATAAAAACGTTACGGAATTAAATGAGTATTTATACTGTGATTGTAGCGCTGCTATTGAAAACATCTTAATTGAAGCAAGACATCAAGGCTTATCTACATGCTGGTGTGCAGTAGGTCCTCGACCTGAAAGAATAAAAAACTTTAAGGAATACTATCATTTACCGGATCATCTATTACCTATCGGTGTAGTAGCTATTGGTTATGGAATAGAAGAGAAAGCTATCCAAGATCGCTATGACCCAAACAAAATATCATACTTTGATTAATAGAGAATTAAAAGGAACAGAACATAAATTCTATTCCTTTTTTATCACTTGTTTTATAATATCAGTGCTATCTAACCATGAAGCCATAACAGAAACGCTCATAATTATCATAACAGCTAATATCATTCTAGAGTTTCTAATCGTCTCTAAAAGCGAGTAAAGTAATAAAAAAGACTTTGAAATCTATTCATCTAGACTCCAAAATCTTCTATTTAATACTTTATTTTTCTAATAATGGATTAATAATTTCTGTATTAATGTTGCGAATCGTTTCACAGCTTTGATTGAATTTAGTCTGATCAACTTCATTTAATGGAAGTTTTACGATTTCACGGATACCTTGACGATTTACAACTGCTGGTACACCAATATATAATCCTTCTTGTCCATATTCCTGATTCTGATAAGCAGATACAGTTAAGATTACATTTTCATCATCTAAGATAGCATGTACTAAACGATTTAATGATAAACCAATTCCATAGTAAGTTGAACGTTTACGTTTTACAATTTCATAACCTGCCTGCTGAACATTTGTATAAATGTCATGTAAGTCTTTTAAATCTCTATTCTGTTCATCTAATAGCTCCAATAAATTCTTACATCCTACATAAGCATTTGTCCAAGGTACAAAGCTGGAATCTCCATGTTCTCCCATGATATATGCATGAATATTGCTAGTGGAAACATTTAAGTATTCACTCATCATATAACGAAGTCTAGCTGTATCTAGAATTGTTCCACTGCCAATAACACGATGTTTTGGAAGTCCACTTACTTTTTGTGCTACATAAGTCATCGCATCTACTGGATTACTGGCAATAACTAAAATTCCATCGAAACCATTTGCCATGATCTGTTCAGTTACACTTTTAATAATAACAGTATCTCTAGCAGTTAAATCTAAACGTGTTTCTGTTGGTTTTTGTGTTACACCTGCTGTAATTACAACAACAGCTGCATCTTTACATTCTTCGTAACCACCAGCACGAATTGTCATTTTTCCTCTTGCATAAGGAAGTCCATGCTGAAGATCCATTGCTTCCCCAATTGCTTTTTCTTCATCAACATCAATCAATACAAGTTCATCAATTCCACCAGTATTCAAGAAACTGTATGCCATGCTCATTCCCACAAAGCCACAGCCAACTAGAACTATTTTTCTTTTTTCATTCATAATACTACCTCCAAATATTCTCTATAACTTTATCATATAAAAAGAAATAAGAAAATGTCAATGATTTCCTTATTTCCTGCATTTTTTATCTCAATTTATAATATTGGATCAATGACATCATGATTAATTTCTCTTAGAGTATCACAGCTAGCATCAAACTTTGCCTGATCTACTTCGTTAAGCTCTAAACGAATAATTTCTCGAATACCATTGCGATTAAGTACTGCTGGTACTCCAATATATAATCCTTCTTGTCCATATTCATTTTCCTGATAAGCTGAAATTGTTAAAATAACATTCTCATCATCTAGAATAGCATGAACCAATCGATTTAAAGATAAACCAATTCCATAAAATGTAGCTTTCTTTCGATTAATAATTTCATAAGCTGCTTCACGTACATTTGTATAAATATCATGTAGGTCAGAAAGTGATTTTCCTTTTTCATCTAATAATTCTAATAAAGACTTACTTCCTACATAGGCATGTGTCCATGGCACAAAGCTAGAATCACCATGCTCTCCCATGATATATGCATGAATATTTGAACTAGATACATCTAAATATTCACTCATCATATAACGTAATCTAGCTGTATCTAAAATTGTTCCGCTTCCAATGACACGATGCTTTGGTAAGCCGCTAACTTTCTGTGCCACATACGTCATACCATCAACTGGGTTGCTGGCAATAACTAAGATTCCATCAAACCCGCTCGCCATGATTTGTTCTACAATGCTTTTCATAATCTTCGCATTTTTAGCAGTTAAATCTAATCTGGTTTCTCCAGGCTTCTGAGCAGCCCCAGCTGTAATCACAACAATACTAGCATCCTTACAGTCTGCATAGTCTCCTGCATAAATGCTCATTTTACCTCTTGCATACGGTAAACCATGCTGAAGATCCATTGCTTCTCCAATTGCTTTTTCTTTATCTACATCAATTAGTACTAGTTCATCGATTCCGCCTGTGCTTAAAAAACTATAAGCCATACTCATTCCTACAAAGCCAGTACCAACTAAAACAAGTTTTCTTTTTTCACTCATAAGTAACCTCCTTATATTTTTATATTATATGTTACCCATATCTAACTGTAATATACTACAAAACTATAAAATAAGGAAGTAATTTGATTTTTTTCTTTAAATGTCCCATTATTCTTCTTTCATCTCTCTATGAATTGATATTATCATTAACATATCCATCAACATTAGTAGAATAATCTTTACTGTAGAAAATGTCTTTTGAAGAAATAAATTTCCCATAATCAAATCAAATAAAGAGAATACTTTTACTAATTCCACATCAGCTAAATATAAACAAACAGGAAAGAACAAAATAGCTGCTAAAATACATATTGTTAGTATTCGATTATGACACTTTCTAGAAATAAAGACACAAAGAATTATAAGTGAAATAAAGCCAAAGATACGTGTTGCACATAATGCCATACCATATTCAAATACACTCATTTCTGATGATAATGGAAAAACTAATGTTTGCGCACTTAGATCAATCGCTCCAATAGGTGCATCCGGCTGTGTCATAGGATATAACAAACTAAAATGTAAGTATGATAATCCATTAATCAAAATGAAGATGACACCACCCCATAAAATTGCATTCAGCCATTTGGCTCTAGCTCGTTTAGTTTTACCATTTTTTGTGGTAATTAATAAGTTTTCCTGCTCTTTATTTTCCACATAAAGTCCACTCAACAATACAATTGTAGCCATAATGAAGACTAAACTATCTTTCATATCACGATCAATCATGCGAAAGGCATAAATTGCAGAGTAACCTTTACCATAAACTAAATATTGTGGATAGATTTGAGATTTTTCAAAAACTTCATTTAACATAGTTCCATAGCTACTCTTTTTTTTGTAACTCAGCTTCCTGCTGTTTATATTGTTGATAGGTAATTTCGTTTTCCTGATATTGGTTTTTAAGACTGTCAAAGTCCTCATCTATATGCTGATATTTTTCCACTGTATTTTCTAATGCCTTAACTTTACTTTTATTCAAATTACCAAGATATGGTTCATATACCTGATATACTTCTTTCTGATGTTTACTCAAAGAAGTGGTTGCAGTATAGTTATGATAAAAGGTAAAACCTGAATAAATGAAAACTATCAATATCGCAAGAATCCCTTTATTTCTCCACAATAACATATAATTTTCCTGTAAGAACAAACTTGTTGAAGTAAATGTAATATTTCTTATTGACATCTTTATGTTCCACATTTGTTTTCCATATATAAATACATATATGATAAAAGATGAAACTCCCAATGTTACTGTAACAAATAATAATAGATTACCAGAAGATATAGATAGTTCAAAGAAATGCTGCAAAGGCATGCATAAATACAAGGATACTCCAATAATAAAACGTAAGATATTGATTCTTGTAAGTATCGCAAAGATAGAAGTCTCATCAATAAGAAAATAACATACAGCTTCCATCAATAAAACAAGAATAAATAATAAGATGGATATCAATTTACTTGCACATAATTGATAAAGCATACTAAAGAAGATTGACAGCATACTCATCACAAATGCAAATCGTATACTAAAAATGATAAACCATTGTAAGATTGTATAAACATATGGACTTTCATATAAACATGGAATCGATTGTATTGCCACGTTCTGTGGACAATATCCATAAAATAGCAAATGCATGATATAATCAATTCCCATAAATAACAAAACACTTATAAAAGTAATAAATACAATAAATAAAACCTTGTAGATTGCTGTTGTTTTCTGCCCATAAGCTGTTGAAAATAATAAGTTTTTCATATCCGAATCATCATCTTTGTATACTAAAATCACAATTCCACACAATAATAAAACTGACAACAATCGAGCAAAGAAGTAGTCGCAAATATTTCTATTCCCTTATAGTTAACTGCTTCTATCTTTTGATTACTTAATTTCTGATATATATCAGCTTGAAGTAATAACTCCTGCTTCTTATTCTCATCATAGGTATCCCATAAAGGTCCTTGTTTTATAGTCTCAGTTTTTTCCTTGTAAGATATACTCTTCATAATGGTTAACTTGTTCATAATATTGTAAAGTATCTAAAATGATGTTTTGATAAAGCATTAGCCCATATTTATTTTCCTTTTCATAACGTATCAATTCTTCATCTGATAAGCTTGTTTCATGAACTCCATATATTTCTTCCTGATAATACCTAACAGCTTTATCATAAAATGAACTTTCTTTCTGAAGCCATGGCAATCGTTCATCTTCTGAAAGCATGTATAATTTCTCCTGCATCTGTACAGAAAATTGTGCATTAACTATATCTGTTTCTTCCATATTCTTTTGTAGAAAGATAAAGAAAACATCACATATAAGCACGAATATTAAAAGCAATAGAAAAGCCTTTTGACGAATAAGCTTTAACCACTCATAATACATTAATTTCATGAGTCCATCATGTAGTACAGATATACATCTTCCATATCTGCCGCTACAGCTTCCTCTTCTTTTTCGTTTGTCAAATAGCGAATGCGAACTCCATCTTTCATACGAAGCATTCTCGCAATTCGATATCGTTCCTGATAATCCTTTAATTGTTCAAATGATATGATTTTTCATGAACATGACCTGATAATTCTTCTATTAAAGTTGAGCTTTCTCCCTGATACAAAAGCTTTCCTTTCTTCATCAATAAGATTTCATCCGCAATATATTCAATATCCTGCATAACATGTGTCGCAATAATTACGACTTTATCATGCGATATGTCAAAAATATGATTTCGCATAACAATTCTTTCATAAGGATCAAGTCCAGCAGTAGGTTCATCTAATATTAGAATATCAGGATTCCCTAATAATGCCTGCATAAACAATAAACGCTGACGCATCCCACCTGAATAATCTGACATTTTTCTATGTAAATGTTCCTTTAAATGTACTTTATCAGCTAATATTGCAATCTGCTTAGAAGCATCTTCTTTCTTCATTCCTTTTAATGCTGCCATGTAATATAAAAACTGTTTTGCACTTAATTGTTCATATCCTTTTTGATTCTGTGGCATATAGCCAATATGAGAACGATATTCTCTTTTAAGATTTCGAATGGATTTTCCATTATATAAAATATCACCCTCATCCTGTCTCATAGATGTTGTTAATATATGAAATAAAGTACTTTTACCTGCACCATTTGCGCCAATTAGGCCATAAATCCCTTTATTAAAAGAACAAGTCACATGATCTAAAGCACGTATATCTTTAAAAGATTTACTAATATTATGTACTTCCAACAATGCCATACTCATTCCTCCTCTGTGTGCGCACGTTCTTGCGCTTAATATATATTTCTTTAGAAATCATCGCTCCTA